>Ga0115842_100039_pt1 | contig 36586 bp, 41 predicted proteins | sample InSIn2SAF170_2_FD_83856 | JGI IMG/M metagenome (GOLD analysis project Ga0115842, IMG submission 83856)
CAAAAGACCACAGTGGACCCCTCGTCTAGTGTACTGTACTCAACGCGTGCCTCCAGCACGTGTCGCGAACGTGTCGGATGAAGCACCGCATACCAATGCCACAAAAATCACATAGTGGCTGGTCATAGCCGGCTGTACAACGATGTCACGACATCAACAGCGTCCTCTCACCTTGACGGAGGAATTGGAGCGCCTCGAACAATCCATAACCCTAACTCTGCAAGAGATCGACCACAATTTCAGCAGAGCACATAGAATAGTCACATCAAGCATCATCCCGATTGTCGAACAATACGCCGAGCATTCAAGAGAAGTATGGGAGGGGTCGAAGGTAATACGGTACACCACTCTATCTGTCGCATGCTCACGTATGTAATAGTTCTGGAAACAATTCTTTGAAGCAAGCGCAAATGTCTCATTATCCGGGTATGAAGAGCAGCCGTCGGGCCTAGAGGGTGTCGAGGAGATAACAACAGAAGACTCCCATGCTACCACACACACAACATTAGACATCTCTGAATCGTACGACACACCGAATGCACAGCATGTCTCGACCGACTCGATACAAGACATTGACCTCTCAAACCTGACAATCTCCCCGTCGCACAACACTCCACGCCCAGCGAAGCAAAAACAAGCCAAGAGGAAAGATAATCGGTCACCATACAAGACCTTGCGCCAGGATATGCGTGGAAACACCAATGGCGACGATACGTGCGCTTCAGCTGCAGATGGCCCCCGTACACCCCAAAGCAAGCAGACTTCTATACTTGACGATGTTGCCATGACCCCAGAACAGTCTCCCGACGATCGGAGGTATGCATCTCTACCTCAACCTAGTACTGCAAGCAAGAAGATGGATCCACTACTTCATACGATGCTAGACAGGAATTACCGTATTCAAGCCACACCCTTAGCAGTGGGACACGCCAGGAACAGAACCGCGAAAACGCCTGGCACTGCTGCTCGAAATCGCAAGGCTGCCGTAGACACAACATTAGATTCAAGCCCACTTGCACCACCCGAGCTACATGCTGAAGTATTCGACTCTCCGGTTCGAAGGGATCTCACGGCCAAGCAGCAAAGAACGCCCGGTGTATCAGTTCTCACTCCTGGTCAAAAGCGAAACACAGCACCGCAGCAGACTCCAGGGATATGGGACTCAGACGATGATGACTATGAGATTGATGAGGCCACTGGCATGCCATATGGTGCATCGCCGCCAAAAACAATGCAATTCCATGTTCCGCAGAGCCGTTTATTGCAGACGCCTGGTAAGCCGTCTTTGCACCAGCAAGCAAACTCCGCTAACAAGAAACAGCACGAGAGGCATCTAAGCAGATCGTCGACAATATACTAGCATCAGCAGGAGTAAACAGAAATGCAGTAGGGGAGGATCTGTCAGAGGAATTCGATCTCGATGTCGATCTCGAGGATGACTACATGGACGAGAACAGTCCTAGCGTGGTAAGGAAGGCTGTTGGTCTGGAAGACGAGACCTTCTGAAATACTCGCTAGCTGAAGTAGGAAGAAGAATATCTCTCGTAGATGCTGTGACCGATGTGGCCCAAAACGAATCTTCTCATGGTCGACACTTCGCTTCAGCACAGTAGCACGCCATTCGTGAGCCAAATGGCCACTAGGAGCAGTCTCTTATAGCGCTGATATGCCAGGCGTTGTAGTCACTTTGTCTACACTTGGCGTATGAAGCTAAGCATATCACAACAACACTCCGAGCCGAACATCTTCGCTTGAATGAGCTTGGCATAGCAGCCCAGCGAATTTTTAAGCAAGGACAATAGTCCAAATATGATTCCAGCCCTACCTCCCACATCCTCGCAGCACGTTTCCAGAACATGCTCGTCTGCACTCTTGTATTCAAGCATCGAATGAAATTCAGACCCTTGAGCATCAAGGAGATTTACAGGCTGGTACTGAAGTCTAGGCCCGAGACGCGTTCACAAGCTGTCAATCTACTGTCATCTTACGAATATGGCACTGCCGAGTCTTGCAACACATTTCATAGATCCAGCAACTATGTGAGCTCCATTTAGTTGTCACTCAACGAGGTATCAAGTACGCAACGTCGAACGAGATTATTCTGAGCGAGGGTCTGGGTTGGTCTTGTATTGCGAGGACGTGGGGGTGGGCGTATCTCCTTGCCGTCGAGATCAGTCGAGTTTTTATGTTGGCGGTTATTATATACCTACGTACTGATTATCCTTGAACCTTATAGCACAACTCGCTATGTATGTGAAGTAAGGCTCAAACTCTACTTCGTAGCTTGCAGTCGATACCTTAGTCCTTGACTTTTCGCAGTGGGATTTGCGTCCAACTTATATCGTGCCTTACCTATCTTACCTTACTTAAGTACGTACCTAGATATCCTAGGTACTGTTTTCAGGGCCGTCATCTTGATACCGCGCTTTATACTACTCGACCCGTATGTGTGGTGACAGTGATAGTGAGAATAGAGATAAGATGTACAGTGCTGGACTGTATTTATATAAGGTATGTACTCGAGGAAGGTTACGGTAGGGATTCTATAGTATAGAGTATATATATACTTAGCTGAATATATATACGTATGGATATAAATAATCCTACTATAGTAAGTCGATAGTACTTCTTTAAACATAGAGGCTAACCGTACTAGGGCCTGGATGTCGTGTAGTATGAGCTATAGTACTAAGTACTTATATACCTTTAACTCAGCGAGCTAATAATATTCTTACGTAGGTGTCACGGTACTACCATAAACCCATAGTAGAAAATGTTATTAATGGTAGAAACCTAACTTTAGTATATACCTCAGTTATACGATTATATCAACATAAGAAATTACGCACGAGGAGAAAAAAAGGAGCGTCTATTTCTGATCTCACAGAATTTGAAAGTAATGGATCATCCGCTCATATGAGGTTCTGAAAAAGTGAGAAAGAGAAGAGAGGGACGGAGCGGGAGATATGAAGAAGCGAAAATTTTAAAGATTCGGATTATCTACGTATCTACAATCTGCATGCATTCCATACCGATCAGCTGGGACGGGCTGCGTGAGACCCTCGGGCTTTCTCTCTCTCTCGAGAAAGAAAAAGCGCTAAATTCTCTTTCGGAAAAGTCGACTAGGTGTGTTTGGGGCCGCGCAGTCTGAGCTTCGAAAACAGGTGTTGCCGCTTGGGTAATGACAGTATGGTCCGCCATAAACGGAGTCTGAAGCGTTGTCGAAGACGCAACTTTGTCCATATGGACAGTCAGCGTCAGATTCACAGTCAGAGCCGCATGATGAGTAGTCGACGCATACGCCTGCATTGGTGTCCACATCACGACCGCAGTAACAATATGTCTGGCTGCCACCGGTACCGGGGCATGCGCCGAAGGCGCCGGGGTTGGCGCATGCTAATGTACTAAATAGTTCGTCAGTAAATGTTCTTTGAGTGCTTGCTGTGAGGTGCACGTTGCTATCGTGACCCTTGGGAAAAAGAGAAGAATGCGTTTGACTTACGGGGCTGGTGCTTGACTAGTAGTAGTAGTGGTAGTAGTAGTGGTAGTAGTAGTGGTAGTAGTGGTAGTAGTGGTAATAGGGGGAGTTGTGGTGGTGGAACGAGTTGTAGTGGTAGTGGTGGTGGAAGGAGTCGTGGTGGTGGAACGAGTTGTAGTGGTAGATGTGGTAGTGGTGGTAGATCGAGTTGTAGTGGTAGATCTTGTGGTGATTTTACACGGCGTTGGGACTTCGATGCAAGAGCAAATGGTCTTGATTACATCGCCTGGTTGTTGTTGACACTTGTCCCATGCGGAGGCCTTGGAATCCTTCGAACTTGTTGTGGATGTCTTCGAGCTTGTTGTGGATGTCTTCGAGCTTGTTGTGGATGTCTTCGAGCTTGTTGTGGATGTCTTCGAGCTTGTTGTGGATGTCTTCGAGCTTGTTGTGGATGTCTTCGAGCTTGTTGTGGATGTCTTCGAACTACTTCGAGTAGTGGTAGCAGATGCCTTGGTAGTGGTTGAAGATGTCTTGGATGTAGTGGATGAAGCGCAGGATGTCGTGGAGGACGTTTTACTAGCTTCTCGCTTGTGAGCCTTGCCAGGTGTGCAAGAAACCGGATAAAACGCGCTGCACACAGCCAGGGCAGGCTGATAATCAATTAGATATGGCACGACTTCTCCATAGATGCCACTATCGCAAACACCACGTCGTTCGAGAGAGGGTGTCGCGATAACTAGACCAGTGGCCAACGCAACGGTAATGAAAAGACTTCGCATATTGGTCAAACGAAGTAGAAGTGGTCTTTGGAGTAGTATGAAAGCTCAAGAATGCTATCAATCAGCTAAGCAATGGTGAGGAAATGAAAGAAAAACGAGTTGGCGGTGCTTGAGCAAAGTGCTGATACATATGTCCCAACTCAACTGCACACCATGCTCGTGATAGTAATAGCACGTTCCAGGCTAGCAGGACACAGACGGGCATCGTGCGGCCAAAGATAGGGACTAGCAGGCCACTTACAACAATCTGTGACTACTGATCCAGTTCGAGACTTTGAACTTTTGATCAGCCAAGCACTAGTAGCAGTGCTACTGGGTGAGACCAAGAAGGTTGAAACTGTCCACCCGCTTTGACCAATAGGACATTCAAGTTCCTCACTTATGATCGTGGCATTTTGCTTGTGGATCACAAATGAAGACGAGTCCCCCAGTCATATCGTAAGAATTGTGCTAAGCTGTTGCCGCATCGAGTATAGTATCCCGCCAAAGTGGACAGTCCCAAACTTCTTTATCTCACCAAGAGCTAATCAGTTAAATGGAGCTGAACGGAGCTGAACAATTTAGTAGGAGAGGACTCGCCACAAACCGTCCTCGAGACTGCGATTGGGACATTGAATACCACCGGAAGGACTCGATCAAACGCTTGATGCAATGTCGAGTGAATGCGAGAAGAAATAGCTTTGCAGTGGTATTACTACTGTACAATAGTACTAGATTTTCCAGGATCGTAACTCTGGAGCACGAGACATGTACCGCAAGCGAGCAAAGTATATCTCACACTAAGCTGCGTAAGGTTGAAGTCGGAACTCGCGTCCCATCTAGGAAACAGGTTGGGAGTAAACAAGAACGGCCTCGGCCGTTGGATGACGAGGCTAGAGACGCGCTCCACTGCAGTTGTGCACAGTAGAAGACTCGAGTCAGCTCTAGCCAAAGTCAAACCACACAAATGTGCCGAAAAGGTCAACGGATGCGAAAGTCAAAATTCACACTAACCATCACAGATGAAACTGGACTGTAAAGATCGACAGGACGACCCGCGATTGAGAAGGTGAAGGATAAATATTTGAAAGAACAACAGTACATACGTTGATTAATATACCTCCGACTCTGTGCCAAGGTCGGGAGAATGAGACTGCTTCGTAAGATGACTTGCGGTCAAATAGGCGAAATGTTCAGGTCGTGTGGTCAGCTTTGAGTCTGGACTTAGACGTGGTATTGTACTGTACAGTGCTTAGCTCGGTTTGTTTTTTCGTTCTTGCTCGAGGATACTTGTCACAGATCTGAAATTTTTAGTGATCACACCTGGATTTTTGTGGTGCAAGTGGACCTTACAGTAGGTACATGGTGTTCATAAGGAAATCACGGCCCGCATACGCTGATATAGAACTAAGCCTGATACGGAAGGGACAAGCACAATAACTGTGACTCGATTGTTGGGCTTCCATCATTAATATTGCACAACGTGATCAGTTCAATGCTTCTTAAGCGTGATGTCAAAAGGATAAAACGAAACGTCCCGTTGGCTCAGAGTTCTGTATTAGGGTATGTAGACCGTGGTTTCTATATTACATCAAGTATCTAAGTACAGTATGCAGCCGCGGCACTCAGAAGGCCCTGGTTTCGTGGCGTCTAGAGTGTTGAATCACTTCTCTGTAGCCACAGATATGAACTCGTGTAAAGTACAAGGAGTATATTGAAATCCGATAAAGCCATACTCGGATATAAACCATTGTTCGGTAGTTGGAGCTCCGCGCTCTACACGAAGTAGCAACCAAAGGGCCACCCATCCAAACAGTAGGTTTGCTCAAAAGTACGTCCAGCCACTTGTACTCAATGCTTACCCTGGGGTTCCCACCGGGTATTAGAGTTGCTTGCAACTGTCGGCAGTACAAAATTGTTGGTCGCAGCCAAAATCGGCCCAGACTTGACAAAATATGGTAGGAATTCCTGTAGATCTTGTGTCTGTTTCAATCAGATAGACAAGATCTTAGCTACAATAGCTCCTCCCGCGATTTGGAATTGCCCATATTTCCAGGGACTGCTTGTACGTGTCTCATCGAACTATGTTCAGCAATTGAAGTGGAGATTTGGGTCGCGGGATACAAAAGACCAGTCGGAACAAATTCTGGGAAAGTGGGGCGATCTGCTAGTGTTTGCGGCAGACAACTTGGACATTTCCACACAATCAAGAGACAACATCAACTCAGAGAAAAGCAACATGGCACATTGGTTGACATGCTTGACCGCTACCACCACACTTTCAACCATAAACATTCTCATGAACACGTGTTTTCAACAATTTCACGTATGAGATTTGTCAACTAGACGTCCCTACAATCATTGTGATATCTCGATTGGAGGAATCATTCGGCTTCGACAGATAAAAGCACCAAATAATGGGCAAGGTTGAGTTTGCACACATTGAGTATTCGGGTTGACATCTGAGGCGCAGCTACTACGGGCCAATCAACACAGCAACGCGTTCTATACACAGCCGCGAAATACGCTCTCATATGAACATCTCAACAACCAACATGGCGAGTTGGCCACTCTGTCAATGTCCGATAACGACAGCATTAGACGGATGCTGTTCGACTGGAGCCAAGAAAGACCGCTTGCTAGATTCTACTCAGAGAAGCATGCCATCGTGATCGTATGTTCCTCAATCGAGTTCCCGCATCCCAAATCAGGCCCATCGTGATACGCAAAAATGAGACTACTCAAGACGTACGGTGCCGACACTGAAGCCTGGCAGCCTGAGCTAGTCGACTTCAGAGGCGAAGCATATGCCATTTTATCTCATCGCTGGCTTCAGAATGCCAATGACGAAGTCTTGTTCACCGACATCAAAATCATCGATGATGGAGGCAGGGTCGAGCCTGACCACCCGACCGATTTCCGGAGGCATACAAAATATCAGTACAATTCTCACATTAGCCCGAGGACCTTGACCAACATACTAGGGTACGATAAACTCAGAAGTGCCTCTCGACAAGCCCTCCACCAAGGTTACAGCTTCATTTGGATCGACACCTGTTGTATTGATAAGTCCTCGAGCGCTGAGCTCTCAGAGGCTATCAACTCAATGTACAAATGGTATCGAGACTCTCAGATCTGCTTCGCATACTTGTCAGACGTGCCGGACGGGAAAGATAGTAGAGATACATCTGTTGATTCAGCCTTCGCAAAGTCTGCATGGTGGACACGAGGCTGGACATTGCAAGAACTAGTCGCTCCCACCGAAGTTGTTTTCTATACTCAAGGCTGGGAGCCCATCGGTCAGAAGAAACTGCTCGCAGATGCAATATGTGCTGCTTCTGGCATCGGGATCGACGTGCTCACACACGCTCGACCTCTCGACCAAATTAGCGTTGCTAGAAGAATGAGTTGGGCGAGTTCACGCAAAACGAAAAGGCTGGAGGACCGGGCGTACTCACTGATGGGCATTTTTGACGTCGCGATGCCATTGTTATATGGCGAGGGCGAAAAGGCCTTTCTCAGACTTCAGGAGGAAATCATGAAGAGTTCAGACGATGAGTCGATCTTTGCATGGATCAACCCGGATGCAGATGACGACCAATTGCATGGCTTACTTGCTGATGATCCTTCCTACTTCTTCAAGTCTGGCAGAATGACCTACTATCAGGACTTTGAGGACCGCGAACCTTACGTAATGAGCAATCGCGGCCTATCGATCAGCCTGCGAATGAGCCATTGCCAAGAAGAAGGATGCTTCGCCGCAGCACTTCATTGTCCAGTTCCACAGACTGGTGATGGCTTCCTGGCTGTGTTTCTCAAGTGCTTAGACAAGAATACCAAGCATTTTGCAAGAATGAACTGCAGCAGGCTGGGGTCTATTGAGAACCGGGGCACGCTCGAGACGATCTTCATTCGCCAGAACCACGACACGCGTACACTCGAAAGAGTTTTACCATATAGTTCCTTTATCACCCGAAGAGAAATTGTTGGTGAAGAGGGTGAACGCTATCAACTGACGCATGTAACTCAGGGCGGTTCCTATCAATCTGGAGGCTTCGATCCCTTGTCCCCAATGTCCCACGCAAAGTCCTGGGACAACCTACCCCCTGAAAAATTCCGCATCATTAGAGGAGAGCGGAAACTTACGGTAGCTCTTCTTTTCGAGCATGTGTCTAGAAGAGTGTGGAGTCGAAACAAAAGCGACAGAGTTAGCGGTTTAGTCATCATGCTCGGATCCACATCCATCACAAAAGTCGGCTTCGATGCTCAAGAGATGGATCATCTCCCAGCGTTCGATAGCATGGAAAACATGTTCAGACCGAGAACAGCTGGTCAATGGATAAAGCTACCAAGCTTTCATGTCAAGGTCGATTTCCAGCCTCTCGTGCAAGGGACTAGGCAGATCTTTATCGCGAAAGTCGCTATCCAAAGAATTACCAATCCGTCGCCGTTGGGTGCAGTTGTGGACGTAGTCCCACATCCGGTCGGAAAACCTAACAGTGTGTGGAAAAGACTTCTGCGAGACGGTTGATTATATACCTAGCTAACGACGTCTTCGCCAGACCTTACTTTTCATTTGAAACCTTGAGGGTTATCAACCGTTTTCAAAGTACTTAGAGTAAATCCATATATCTGGTCGATCCTAGAACAATGTTGTTTCGCCGTAAACCTGATAGAAAATCAGTTTATCATAGCTTTAGAGTGTATCTTTTAATGATCGACGCTCAATATTCCAATGTCGTCAACATGATCGTTACCTGCTAGTGCCATTAATAGATAGTCGCGTTGATCGTGTTTACAGGTAGAATAATCACGTATACAAGTAGCTCATGTAGGTAGTTTTTGGTACTAATCATGTGCTCGCCCTTGCAGTCGTGGCTAGAATAAGTGGACAGCTTGAGTGAACGCGTTCCTTTGGTTCTTGATAAGCGTGGCCCCTGGGCTATTTTCTGTATCGGGCCAAACCTCAAGAGGAATTTACCTTGGGTGTGGCAGAGGCGGCCAGTGGGGTTTGAACAGTGGGCATTTCGCTTCGTTGGCGGCCGCGTCCACTAATCTTGAGCCCCAACTTCCGCTAATTCGACTCCTCGATCCTGGCCAATTGGTAATTCCAATCAATCATCCTGACTGCCAATCCTGTCACTGCATTTGTGCCGTCCGTTCATTCGATTGACACCGCATACACAGCATAACCTTCTTGTCGACACGTTCGTCGTCCTCGCAACTTGACAGCTCCATTATCGGAGTTATACTTGGTCCGCACGGTTCTCACCACGACCCACTGCCAACCTCAACAAGACGCTCGAGCATTGGCTGCCGTTCGGTCGTCCTCGACAAGTTTTGGCGCATTCGAGTTGGACGGACATCAGCTTGCCCTCTTGTTCTTTATTGTCTGCACTTTTGGAACGACTCCTCGACATCCTTGCTCTTCATTACACACACTGGACTGTGGGTCGTCTTGTATACGAAGGTCTTACTTGAGCTGTCAGTGCCACTCTGAACGATTCTCGACGTCGTCTTCGAAGATCGTCATCTGATTGCAGTTCGATCTATCGTCGACACCCTCAAAGAACGACGACTGATTCGAGTACGGATTGAAGAGCTTGGATATAAAAGAGTTTTGAGGCGCAAGGTCTCCTATAGTCGATTGAGAGTTTATCACAACCGAGGATTTGAGAAGGTGGGTGTCATTGCTGGATTGAACGAAGTCCTTCTTCATCCTCTGTGTATACCCTATCTGGCCCACATGTGTGTGGTTAGATGACTACCTGCGGCACGGTGAAGCTCGGTGTTTGAAGTTTTGTAGTGGCCGCCGGTCGGCTGAGACGATTACCAACATGGCTGCTGCTTTGATGAACGATAATTTACATCCATTTCCGGACTCTCCTCATGACGAAGACGAAACAGCGTATCCATGTAAAGGATGTGGCGAGGTAAGAGTACTACGCTATAATGCGTATGGACAACGCTGATGTCGCTTGCAGATTCTTGAGGAAGGCAAAGCTTTCGAACTTGGTATGTGATTTCAAATTCTATATGCTTTCTGATGCTAATGAGAACAGCTGGTAATCGATGGCACATTGACTGCTTCCGCTGCAACACTTGCAATACCCTCCTCGATTCTGATGCGAACCTTTTACTTCTTGGAGATGGGTCTTTAATATGTAACAACTGCACCTACAGCTGTAGCAGCTGCGGAAACAAGATCGAAGATTTAGCAATTCTTACTGGCGACCAAGCATTTTGCGCAAACTGTTTCAAATGTCGAAATTGTAAGAGGAAGATTGAGAACTTGAGATATGCGCGGACTTCACAAGGAATTTTCTGTATGGACTGCCATGAAGCGTTGATGGCTAGACGAAGAAAAAAGACGGCAAAAACAAAAGCACAGAAATCTGCAAACACAGACAAAATACTGCCCGCCATACCTCCTCCTGAGGCGAGACTTACTGCTTATATACCGCCATTGTCGGAATCGAGTTTGCCTGACCAGTTCGAATCGACCATCCCCGGACTGCCGTCTGTTTCGACTACATTGAGTGAGCCTCGACACGATACCGAGCCGGATAATGGTCGACCTGCGGCCTCTTCACAAAACCAAGTTCAAGGTGGATTAAACCTGCTTCATGAACATTCTGTTGTGACCAACAGAGGCTTAGGAGGGCTCACACTCCCCTCGACTACATACCGGGACAATCGACATTCTTATGTTTCTCAAAGGTCTGAACTGTCAGGCGGGCCAGAAGAGTTTCTGATACCACTGGCTTTCGATCCTAACCCTCCGAAGCAGCAATCACCTCGCCTATCGAGTCAACAAAGTACACCTCAGCCACGACCAGCAGATGAAAAACGGAAGGAATACTTCAACCGAGATGGAACAATTGTTGCGACGGGCTCAAGATCACAAGGTGCCAGCCCCCTTATTGCTCCTCTAGACCAAGCGCGACAGCCTGTTGAACTGCCAAGTGAACTGCCAGCGTTGCGCAGGCCGTCTGATGTTCCAAGCAGATCAACATCAAGAACCACTTCTCCGCATGTTCAACCAGAATTGCGGAATCCTTCGGTACAACTCTCTCCACCTCCGCGTAACGACTCGGCGAGAAATGACAGGTTTAAGCTGCAAGAAGCACCTAGACATAAACGTCAACTATCCGGACGAGTAACGCCTCAACCCGACAGCACTCCAAACTTTGGATTGCAAGCAAGTCCCGACATTAAAGAGCAAGAAGTTGTTCTCGATCAAGGACGAATCACACCTCGGTTGTCTTATGATACGAGTCCTGCATTCACCGATGGCTTCAATTCGCCTCAGCAGATATCGAATGCTGCCCGAGCATTGCAGGACCTGCCGAAACGTGGGGACTCTCTAGAGAGCGCAAAGAAGACGATCCCGCGGAAAGAACTTAACACTCCTCCTGCATCAACCCAACCACCGTTGAAGGACCTAAGTAATGCTATACCGACACCAAGACCACCTCCTCTTCCGCCAGCAACAGATTCAGCAAAGGCAAATGGAGGCAAGGTCATTTCGGCGCCGATCAGCTCACCCGGCTCACAAAGCATCTACGATACCCCTAATCTTTTACAAGGGGAGTCCACAACCAGTGTAGACGAAAAATTTGTCCAACCACGAGCGCCACCAGCACCTCCTTCAGGTCACGCGCGAAATGGGAGTCTCAACGCACTGCAATCAGAGGCACAAAAATCCCCGAAGTTGCCTCGTTATTCTGCTGGAGGCGATTTTACTTTGGAGGAAGACATTTCCAGAATCCTTGGTTTTGATGAGCCGACTGCTAACGAATCGTTCCTGCGTCGAGTGTCAAATTCGGTCAGGCATGGTCGCAGTTATAGCGATAAAAGCGGCCGATTTTCGCGCGAACGTTGGCCACGATCACCGGTCGTAACAGCTGGGGGACACGAGATCAGCAGTCCAATCACGTCTTCGCCTGAACATCGAGAGGAGTTAGCATGGTTCAAAAATGAGTTGCGTAGAGAAAGGCAGAAAAATCTGGAGCGGGAGAAAAAGATCTCAGAGCTCGAAGCACAAATCAATGCTACTACCGACATCAGCCAAGTCAATGTTGAATTGAAAGAGAAGCGTTCGACGATAGTTGTTTTGGATACTCAGAAAGAGGTCGTGGTTCGAGAGCTGGAGGTATTGACGGAACATATCGCCAACACTAAGCAGAATGGCGAACCTCTCGACATGAGTCAGATGCAGACCGCTGTTCTCAGAGATTTGGCCGAAGCACTTGAGAAGTTGAAACAATCCTTCACGCCTCAAATCGAAACACTTGTCCAACAACGAAACGATTTACTCGAAGAAGTTGCAACCTTGAATCAAAATAAGGACAAGAGCTTTCAAGAATTCGAGCAGCTTTCCAACAAGAATGCTCAGCTTGCCGAGTTCAACAATCAGCTTGTGGATCAAATTCAGAATATCTATAAAACCAATCGTGGTCCAGGAATGGAAGATCTGAAACCAGATGGCCTCGGCATTTATTCTCATCAAAAAGACAAATCTCAACTGTTTGTTGAAGGTCGAGATGTAAGGCTACCAATGTCTGCACAAGCACCCATCTTTGACCCAGTCGCTACTTATGAGACTGGTGAGGCTGGTGCAATACACTCAGTGGGAGGTGCAGAAGTCGTAGAAATGAAGAAAGGTGCAGTTGCGAAACGTTTCGACTGGCGAAAAGGTCAGAAAATGGCCAAAGGTCTTACCAAAGGTGTCAAGGGTGCCTTCGCATCGGCACAACAGAATTATGGTCGAGACATGCAATTCGCTGAGACAGGAGCTTATGGTGGTCCACCTCAACTTGGTCAAGAATATGGTAATACGCCGAGATATGATAATAATGAACCTTACAAACAAGGCTGGTTCGGCAGCGGCACAAATGCAAGACCACCACCTGGCAAGAATGGACTCTATGCCAACTCCGCGAATACAAGCACGCCGTCACTCCTGGCTAACGTACCACCCACCAGCCTTGCTCTCTTTGGCACGGAACTGGAAGCACGGGTTGATTTTGAAAAGACCAATATTCCTGGCATTGTGAAGCGCTGCATAGCCGAAGTCGAAGCTCGAGGTATGGACGTCGAAGGTATCTATCGGAAATCTGGTGGCAATTCTCAAGTTCAACAAGTCAAAGAAGGTTTCGAGCGACAACCCTCTGACTACGACATCTCTGATACTGACCTTGATATCCACGCCATCACGTCCGGTCTAAAGCAGTACTTCCGGAAACTTCCCACACCCCTAATCACCTACGACGTTTACGACACCCTCATCGAGCTCACCAAGATCCCCGAAGGTCCTAACCAAAAACAGGAACGAATCGACGGCTTGAGAGAAGCATTACAGGAACTACCAAAAGTGCATTACGAGATCTTGGAGTATCTGATGGCGCATCTTGCAAAAGTGGTTGTGCTAGAGAAGGAGAATCTGATGACACCGATGAATGTAGCCGTTGTGTTTGCACCGACGATCATGAGACCGGAGAGTGTGGCTAGGGAGCTGAGTGATACGAGAGCGAAGAATGAGGTTGTTATGTGGTTGGTGCAAGACGGGGAGGCCGTCTTTAGAAAGTCGTAGTTACTTTAATTTACTCTCTTTCTTTTCTTCTGGAATGATATCTACTTCATGGGACGAAGGGATTTGATGACCAATTGATCAAATGGCGATATTTGAATTACAATATGCCTGGTCGGTTAGTTTGTTTGTTGGACTGGCGTGCATGCATTTTTGGTTGAGCGATCTGCCTGCCTACCTACTGCAGGTGAAGTTTTCATGGAGTCGATATAGCCAGCTAGCTTAATACAGTAGCTGGATCTCTTGACGAAATCTTGGAGCCAGTCTCCATCTTGTGTGTTGACTGATACCTATGCGAGATGATGCTGTATGGTATGCTGTGGTATATATACATTCATCAGCGTTTTAGCGGATATTGCATTCGTTGCATTCATTACATTCATTCAATTGTTCACTTGTTCATTTGTTTGTTTAAAATAAATCTGCGTCGCATGTCTACATAAATGTATTGTCTTGAATGTAACCACTTATTGCCAGGCACCATTAATTCTGACGGGTCACCACAATCCCAAAAATGTTGTGTTTATTGCCATCCTAGCATTTATTAATTAAGGTTTATCAAAGGTGAGTGATGCAGGTAGGAAGATGGATGGCAGTTTTGGTTTGAAGATAGGCTTGCCGGGTGGTTGGGCACAACAGGTCATGGTACAGTATGTCTTGATGGTCGGACAGTAGGTACATATGCACTTATGGAAGTATTGGGTATGGAAGTGGTTTCAGTATTTCAATGCTATGATATAGCAGCAGCCATCAAGGACGTATACAGTAGTCAATACTCGTCCAACCACATTTCAAACGAAGAGCTTGTTGCTCATTCTTCCAATAGTGTAATAACACAAGGGTACTAGTAGGCAATGAAGTAAAATATATGTCAGTCCAAGCCATGTCATATATCCAATCCGGGTATCACAATGCATAAATCCATTAACCAATAATCAATTGCTGGGTGTCCAAAACGAAAATCAGTGCTGCAGGGCTAAACCATGCAGGTCCACTGCTGGAGGAGAATTGATGAAACAAGAGACGGGTCCAGGAATAATTGCAACATATCCACCAATGACTCAATAATTTCCAGCTGACATGAGCTAAAATGAGCGGTGTGTGGATGAGCTGAATTCGTGCGTATGAAGTGAAGACATTTTCTATCATATCATGTTGCCCTGTATAGGCGTTATCGATCGTGATTCGAACCTGAAGTTGTTCTCCTGAGGTGTTTCATATATCTCTGGAAATTCAGTTTCAGCATCCGTGTCTGACTCGGTCTCAGTCATACTGAACCTAGATGTTTCGTGTAGGTTGAGGCGTAAACGTCGTTGTGGTGAACGATCAAGAAGTATCGATTTGCCTGATATGGCTGTAGTGTTGCGAAACGAATCAGGACTGGGAGTAGGATATTTCGTTGGTCCGCCATAGATACAGTCAGCAGACCGGAGAATGTCAACCTCGCTTTGCAAATTCATAACTTGCACCTCGAGTTGGTGCCTCGCTGCTTTTTCATCCTCGATGAGCTTGAAGAGGGTATCGTACTGCTCACTGGTAAAATGTATTGAAGGCCGCGAGGAGTCTTGAGATCGTCGAGAGGGTGATCGACGATACACTGGTTTAACTGTTGTGGCTTTGCTGGCTCGGTCAACCGTCTGCCGCATTCCGGGCGAAGGCGGCTGCCAAAGGTCGCTGGGGGTCGAGAGATCCGAAAAATCATTAGTTGAAGACGATTCGGTTGCGGAGGGAGATCTTTTTGAAGCCGACCAATCTCGTGATGGTTTCCTTCTCAATGGTCTTCTTGGCAGGTTGGGTTTAGCAATATTATTGCCTTGCAGCTTGGCCAGCGCAAACTCAAAGTCAAACAGTTTGACCTCTAATGTGTTCACTCTCTCCTGAAGAGTTGCTGGCTGAATCGTGTCTGTACCTTTATTCAACCCAAAGTCAAAGTCTTGAATTGGCTCCACCGATGTCTGTACCAGTCTGGAAGGACTAGAATCTCGTGGATTTGTGGGTTCGTGGATGCCCATGGAAGCGCCTGAGGTGACTTGTTCTTCAGTTCTTGGTATAGGATCTTCCAGGACACTACTTCGCCAATAGTCAATTTCTCCTGCTCGGTCCTGCCGCTCAGAAGTGTCGAGTCTTGGTGAATGGAAGAGATCAGCCAGACCATTAGCACTACGTGATCTTCTCTTGAATTGTGGACGTGAAGGTTCGTCACGCTCGACAGCAGTGGTAGGCCTTTGCGCAGTGTCTCGAATACGCATGTTGGCCACCAGTGGCTCTACGTTCTCCTGAACAGTGAGGAGGTTGGGTACGGTATTTCTTCTGGTGCCGAGTTGGGTTACATGAGGAACGTAAGGTGTGTTATCTGCAGACTCGGCTCTGACGTGAGGAGAAACAGCGTGAGAGTGTAGTGCATCTGCTGGCGAGACAGTGCTGAAATGCAGAGCTGATGGCCTTGTGAGACGTGCAGATTGGCAGCTGTTCGACGACAAGACACGGCCAGGATCCTGAGCAGGATTAGTATAGCAAAGCAGCAGCTTGAAAAATGCAACATACACTTTGGTACATGGATCTCTTTTGTATAGTAGAATCCCTGTCCTTTTTGCTGAACATGCGCTTAATGGTAGCTCGAAGGCCAGTCTCCTTCCGCTGCACAGTGGAACGCTTAGACGGGACAGATGACATCTCGCTGATAGCTAGAGATGGTCCAAGCGACGTTCTTTCGGTAAATCTCGAGACATGTCTTTGCTGTGTAGTACTTTCGCTCCTTCCATGGACTGTCGCTGCACCACTTCTCCTAGGCCACACTCCTTCTACTTTAGGTGTTGATTGTTCATTCACTGCCCCATAGTCCATCTCAGGCCCATTGTGCACGTAGGAAGAAGGTAATGGATCGGAGATCTTGATTTCGCCTCGTCTGATTGCCAGACCTGTGCTTGCTCTTTGAGTGAGCTGATCCACGGAGTGATGCCGTTGGGGAGGAGGCATCTTCGAACCTCCTCAGGATGGGTATTTCGGGAAGAGGGTAGAGAATGGGAAATGATCGAATCAAGATCGTTCGTGATTGTTCATGGTTGGGGTCAGTCTTTCCACCACCAACTGATACTGTCGACTGCAAGATGTTGCTCTGTGGTGGTCACTGCACTTGTGACCTGATGTGCCTTATTGCCGCAACAGTACCACCGCTGTCAAAGGATGGGCATGAACGAGCTTCTTTTGAAGTGAAGGAACGGAAATCAAAATCAAAACCAACAAGAAGGCTGGACGTGCAAGAAAAAGTATACCGCCCTCAGGAATGGCGGACAAGGTCAACGAGGGAGTGAATAAAGACTTTGCATCTCAATACTAGGATGACTGCTGTTGATAGATGAGCAGGAGAAACGTCAGGTGCACGTCCAAGCACGGTGTGGAGAACGGTGAAAGGATTATGCCAGGAACGAGATGATAGTGTCGCGATGGATCATGAACACCTGGGACTCGTTGGCTCCCAAATGCAGGTTGCCTCGACCCGCTGCAACAGCGCCGAGATTACCGGCTTGCCAACAAAGCTGTTTCAAGTTCGCATTTCGTGAAGCTAAGCGAAGACCAAGGACGACGGATTCAAAGAGGGTGTGAAGAGTTTGGAAAGGTCAAAAGAACAAGATGGGCCCGAGCTTATGGATTGAGTATAGTCTGCAATAGCCGTCGTCGAGTGTCGACCAATCCCGACGGAAAGCATCAAAAGAGCTGACAAGATGGGTAGGAGTGGAGCCCTCTGCAAGGGGGAATCAGGCCACTAAGGAGGACGCCTACGCAAGCTAATAACACCATCGCCCACCGAGATGTCGGCTTCTGCACAACCATTCGTGGCAGCAGCACGAGCAGCACTCGTAACTGCCTAAAGAATGAGGCATGGAGACGTTCCAGCATCTCATGTGTTCGTCTCATGAGATTCCTACCAATTGATGTGCTTCATGGAGTAATATGAGTGGTCAGAGGGCCTCGACAAGACATTCCCGGTGATGGTGAAGGCTGCTGAGTTTTTTGAACTCTTTTCTTTTGATAAGTTGACAGGGTCTAATGTCTACTACGGGGATGCCAACCTTCATTCATGTGACACATCACACATTCATCCTTGTCGTCCTGTAACGGTGTGTTTGAGAGAACAGGAGCCAGCACTTCGATCGATCACGATCGCCGCCATGCATTTCGATAGAATAATTAATGGACCGAGGTTGCACCTATCACAGCGACGAGGCCCCTGAAACATGCACCGCGTCGGGTGCGCCACGCTTTGCTGCAAGTCATCACTTCAACCACGCGGCCATTTCTCAGCCAACCAAATCTCCTCACCGATATTCGGCAAAGGACCGGTGTGACAAGACTATGAGAGTTTGTGAGCAAAACGCGTCTTCACAGCGCTTGTCTTGCTATGTGGTTCAGAAGTAGCTTTAAAGTGTCACTTGATGCAACTCTCCGAACTTGTTCGAACTTTCTGGGACTACGGACATGTCAGAGAGAATACCGATAGTGTTATCGAGACACAAGCCACAACTGTCCGGTTGCGTTGGCAGAACCTTGTGGCCTCTCGAAATGTGACAGCCATACCCAGGTCGATCAAGTCAAAAGCCACTATCAACAACGAAACAACTTGAACAGCACATTATACTTCTGTCCATCGCATTGCACAGTTGATGGTTGCTCATCATTAATGTGCAGAACAGAAGCTACTATCAATACATTGGCCTATTACAAGAACATCAGAAGGACACCAGCTGCCCAGTTGGTAATGCATGGGATCGATCATCATGTATTGACCGAGCTGATGGTACGACGAGCGCTCATGAGGATGGCTAGACTAGCTTTTCACTGATAAATTTTATCCCTCTTTTCCTCTCATCATGGCCAATATCAACTGCATTGTTCGTGTAGTACGGTTTAAACACCATCGAGTCGTCAGCCGGAGCATGAGCCATCCACAGCACAATATCTTCATTCAGCGTTTCCGCCAGGAATGGCTCAGACTCTCGTAACACTCCTTGTCCTCGTGCTCCAGACCCCAATCTTCTGCCTTCATCTGATTTCCAGCGCAATAACTTGGTAGTCTAGATCTCCTCCTGATAATCAGCTCGGATAAGACTCACCGCGTATCATCCTATACCTGAATCACGGGGTCTTGTTCGTTTGCGCACCACCTGGAGAACACGTGACTATGCAAAAGTGAAAGGGATATATTATCTGAATCCTCACTTTTTCACCACAAGCCAGATCAGGATGGCCACTTGATCTGGGGTCTTGGGGAGATAGCTGAGTGTGTAAGGTTTGCTTCGGCAATGTGCGGTTCATCCAGCCCTGCACTCGACTATTTCTTTTGCAATTTCGGTGTTCGAGGCTGGGTTGGGGTGGCCTTGTCTTTTTGCGTGAAGTTGCTTCGGTTTTTGGTTGGTGTTTCTTTTGTAGAAGAGTAGAGGGGTGACCTTCATGGGTTCGAGTCTTGCTTTGTTTTTAGATTGAGCTACTTATGTGTAAGTATTGTTATCTGCAAACTGGTTAGTTACAGGGACTGGCTCGCTCGATATTTTCTGAGATATGACTGTCGCTAATTAGCTCACACGGCATGCTTTCGAGACTGGAATTCCTTGGGTATCGGCAGGAGGTGGTTCATCAAGTATATTGTAAGACTTGGTGCTCTTTCAAGCCTGTTCTAATCCCATCCCATCGTTAACATTGATCTTGGGCTTGTATGTACAGCAGCTCTTTCGCATTTCTGATTCATGTATCTTTGCGCCGTTGAGCAATCCTAGCCTTTCTCGTTGAACGCGCATGTCGGCCAACCCTGCATCGCTCGGTGACAGCCTTTACTTGGAGCAAGTTGCTCTTCCGAATTCACAGCACTCCCACCTGCTCGACGACATCATCTTGGTTTCACAGCGATTGTCATTTCTGCCCCCTCTCGTACTCGATAATCTGTCTGCTCCAACTGCAAAACCATTAGCTTCCTGCAACCTCCATTATAGTAGCTCAGCACTCACTATCTGCTTGGGTAGAATCGATCAGGGTCCGGCATTCTTGTCCGCACTTCTCGCTCAGCACTCATCCTCCATAGTATGCCTGTAAGCCCAAGTATGACAAGGCCGCAAGCCGCAGTGTTGGCTTTCCAGTTGTGTGGTTGACCGTACCAGCCACCGGCAGGCGACCAGACGTGTTTGGGATATGGGATCTTTCCACCGCCACCCATTTTGTCGCTTCGAGGAAGATATTAGTGAGATCAGGAGAGCTGGTTTCACTGTGATGCTGTGATTGTCGTCGTCCAAGAGAGTTGGAGCTGCGATTTAGGATCATGTGATCATAGATTGCTCAATTAGGAGATCGAGCATGCGGAAAGTCCTCTCGTGTCGCATTTCCAAAAAAGTTATTGAATTGAAGAGAATCATCACTTCCATGCCCATGCTCTTTCATTTACTTCTCAAACAAACTTTGCTCCGTCCTTATCATCTTTGTTTTTCTGCTTCTACAATTGCACCGCCCAATGAAAGCGGTGAGGCTCCTACGATGGAGCGGTAGTGTGCTGTCCCCGAGAACGAGACCAGAGTCCTTCACTATCAGACGCACTATCAACGTAATACAATGTCGAACACAAACCACAGCTACAGCAGTAATAGACCAAACCGAAGAGATTTCCGATCTCGAACCACAACAACCAACCTACATACCCGAAGAGGTGCTCACAAAATTCCCATCACCTCCTGTTGAAGCATCAAAAACATCCGCGAAGCTTGCAGCACTTCATGCCCGTCTCTCCCTCCCTTCGCGATTACCAGTCGAGACACTCGCCCGAACTCTCGTCGATCAGACAGCCGACCACAATCCTAAATTCAATAACTCCTCCTTCTCTATCCTAGGAAACGATCTTTTAGGCTACTACACATCGGAATACATAATATGCCAGTATCCACGTCTTCCTCTCGCAGTCGTCTTCGCTGCTATGTACGCCTACTGTGGTCCCAAAGCCCTCGCAACTATAACCCGCGAATGGGGTATACAACCTGCTGCCACACCCGGTGGTGAAGTCGATCCTGGCTTCTTACAATTTAAACGATTACCTCCGCAGCCGCAACCGGAAAAGCTAGGTCTTGACTTGGTATCGACCCAGGCGGCTGTAGTTCCGTCACCACACAACCCGAATGTTATGGAAAAGAGGCGAAGGAGTATAAGCAACCGAACGGTCTATGATGATGAATTTGGAGAGCCAAAGGCTAGCGATCTCGAGCAGAGTATTGATTTGGCGCAAGGAATTACATTAGAAAAAGCAAGTTCCAACTTTGTACGCGCAGTAATGGGTGCGGTCTACTTGCATGCAGGACGCGCTGCATCAAAGCAGTTTTACAAGGATCACTTCATGTCACGGCAGCTCAATATGGCGAGTCTGTTTCAGTTCAGAACTCCTACAAGAGATCTGTCAAAGTTGTGCGCAAGAGAAGGATTCCAACCTCCCATTGCGAGGATAATGAGCGAGACCGGAAGATTGAGCAGACATCCTGTCTTCGTGGTTGGCGTTTTTTCAGGTAAGGAGAAGCTAGGAGAAGGTGCTGGATCAAGTCTTGACGAGGCGAGAACTAGAGCAGCTGTGGCCGCACTCAAGAGTTGGTATTTGTACAGCCCTCTAGATTGGAAATTGCCTAGTGATGCGGAAGGTCCAAATGCGAAACAGTGGGTACCACAGATGGTCGATCAGGGCGATATCGTGGTATGAAGAGAAAGATTCGAAACATGTATTCATGAATTGAAAGATTTGGTTGGTGACATGCATTTGGTCACTAATCATGAGCAAATATTTGCTTGCATAGCATCGGCTGGAGCACGGCATTGGTGGGCAATGGGCAAACGGATTACCCTTTTTATGTACAGATATGTATATTTCTGCTTCAAATGCCATCACCACTTTCTGTACAACAGCATATTCTGGTCGAATAACTCAACGTTGTGTATTCAATGTAGCTCACTTCAGATAGTCTATTTCTGCTAGGCTTTTTGGAAATAAATATTCAAGGTACAACACGATGAGCTACGCCTATGTTAACCATAGTTGTGATGGTTTCTGTAGAACAAATGGAGGTCGGATAGGTAATCATTTTCTCTACCAATCTACCAACAGTAGTACCATTACAAACCATCTCTCACGTTCCCTTTCCCTCTCCCTCTCCCTTTCTCTCACCTTTCATCGCATCCCACGCATTCCTATACCTACTCCAACACTCCTCAACCCCAACCCCATTCATAACCCCCTCCCAAACCTTCCCACCCTCCCATTTCTGCGTCCTCATCCTCTCATTCAATTCCCCTACACATCCCAGGCCTCCAATCTCCTGTTCCACCCACTCCAGAAACCACGCCGTCTTCTGGTATCCCTCGTCCCATTTATCGCCGCGAGTGTCCTTGTTGGCGGGGAATTTCTTCCAGTGCGGGGCTGAGAGGGCGGATTTCATGCGCACGTAGTCTGCTATGCCTTCTATTAGGCCGCCTGGGCACGTGGAGTGGGCGTTGTGTTGGAAGCAGTGCACTGTTTCGTGGGTTAGGACGCCGGAGATTTCGTGGGTGAAGGATTTGGAGTCGAAGGTTGGATTGGGGGGTTTGGGGTTGTGGTCGACGGGTTTGTGTGGGTTTGGGATTGGGGACGATGTTGTGATGCTGGTGCTGGTGGGTTGGGGATGGGAGGTTGTTCGGGGTGCGTTGGTGGATGGGGTGCAGTTCTTGATTACGGCGTGGACGTAGTTTAGAGATAGGTGGATCTCTTTGTGGGCCTCGTCGAGGTCTGTGCCTGTTGTGTAGGCTACGCCGTCGATGTCCCGGAGGAGAAGGGTAATGGAGCGGACTTCTTGGGGTGTCCAGGAAGGTTTTGGGTGAGGAGCCGGTCTGGTTTGAAAGGGCGTGGGGTTGTGGTCCAAAGGCGGTGTGAAGAGGTGAGCTTGAACATTTGTTATGGCGGTGCGAAGGATAGTCGAAAGTGGGATGTGGCTGGTGAAGGCAGCGATTGCTGGGTGTGAGACGTCTTCCAGATGGATACGAAGGCGCGCGTTTGGGCAGAGGTTTTGTGATGTTGTTGAGGAACATTCATTGGGTCGGTGTGTCTCTGCTTGACGCACTGAATCACCATTCGATGGTATTTTCGACGCGGGTGCGGACTCGACCTGTTGCTGTTGATCGTTCTGGTGCTGTGATACGTCGGGCTGAGGCAGGGCAGATGCTTGCGGCGCTGGGCTCTGTTTAGACATGATTGAGCTTTGATTAAGAGTGATTGAAGAAGGTCTGTTGTCTGAAGCACAATCTTTCTCTTTGTATATGCGGGTCATCGTTGGTAGCCAGTTGATGTGTCTGTAGCGATACTTTGATTACAGTAAGTATGCAAGGGGCTCGAAAGCATTTGATTGGTGGTGAACCGATCGATGAACGTCTGGAGCGTACACTACTGCAACGGCTATATTTATTCAATGTTGTTGATAGAATTCAGAACAGCCGCAGAACGAGAATCTGGACTAAGAATTCGATGCCATGAGTATCCCTACAACTAACAGAGCCTCTGGTGATGCTACAACATCGGTTTTCTATCGTTCAAGACACCACTGTCTCTTGTCGCTGCTGTGTAAATATGGACAATGACATCTAGCAGTTTCGTGAGGTTTGAAAATCTGCGCTAACATAGGACAATTCCACTAGTCCGCAACTCCGATTGGTGTACCAATAGTCAACAATACCCCACCAGATTGTTTACACGGTTATTCTCTGATATCAGCCTCCTCATTCGTGTACCGAGTATACGCATGCTATACTAATTCGTCCAATCCACCACCTGCCAAACTTGCTCATATCAAATTCCGGGACCCGTCTGCAACGACAAAAGCCATATCTCGGAGCGCTCCACATCGAGCCAAGAGCGACAGCTCCCTCGCATATTTAATTTGTGAGTTCCCCGTCGTTCTTTCCTTTCTTTTTTCTTCTCCCACCCTTTCGAAATGTTTGGTTTGCTCGTGCAAACCACGCCTGCCGCCGCCCTTTGGGGCGGCAGGACCCTCTCCCGTAAGTCGATGTCCAAGCTTGCGTTGATTTACTGTTTTGCTCTCATTTTTGTGAGTTCAGTCTCACTTGCACCTTGCAGTGGCAGGAGCGCGAGACTCTCCAACGCAGGTGCAACTATGCATGCAGATTTGAGGTGGCCTCCATTGTTCTCGATGTTGGGGTTACTACAATTGCGCCGCATGCAAGTTAGGAGTACTGGCAAACCCGAGGTGCCTGTGATCGCGTTTGCATGCTTATTTCAGCCGCAACTGAGGTTGGGATGACCCCGAAGTGCCTAAATTATCATATGTTCATCAGCGCCCAATGAGCTGAAAAGTCCTCAATTCCACCCCAATCAACGACTATTGCGCTTATTGTCAATTGCGAGTGATCTCCCCACCCAACTCAAAAACCCATGCCATTTCGAAATGCCGCCATGTCGAATACACTCCGCATTATTTTGCAGTTTCAGTATCTGCGTTGCTTGCCGTCCTCACCTGCGCCTCACACTATTTGTGCGCCTATCGTTTTCTCCGAGCGCAATTTTACTAACAACCAATCTCTACAGCCTTCACCGTTGACTGGCTCTAGTGGAGTCTTGTCAACAACCCAAACAAGATGGACTACGCCGAGGTCCTCCGAACCGAATCGGCAAAAGAATTCCGCCTCCCAAAGTCTGCTGGCGAAGACAACTGGAAGACTCGAATGAGCTTCTGCAACAACCTCTCCGAGTCAATCACAACCTACGACAAATCCCGCCTCCCATCCAACTTCGCTGAGCAGATCGAGCCATACTTCAACAATATCCTCGACTGCGCAGCCTCCGAACGAACCCAACTCTCCAATGCAGGATGCAAGTTGATGGCACTCTTGCCGAGAGTTCTTGGTCGAGATCTCCACACCCATATCGACCGTATTTTCCCTGTTCTCCTCAAGCTATGCGCCTCTACCAAAGCTGTCACTGCCAAATTTGCGGCTGCAGCTGTCACCAGTATCATCGAACTCTCCACATATACACCACGTATGCTTTGGCATGTCTGTCAGGTTTTTGAGGACAAGCCAGCAGGACCCAAGATCCACGGCACGGCCTGGTTACAAACCATTATGAAAGAACACCACAAACACTTTCACACCGACCGAGATTACGAAATGATCTCCAAGGCTGTGCTTCTGGCACTTGAAGATGCCGATGCCACAGTCCGAACCAACAGCCGCGCCACCTATTGGACCTACAACAAGCTTGACTCTGAAGGAGCTCAAGCTATTATGGAAAAGCTCAACAAACAAGCCAAAACCGCTCTCCAGAACGATTCTCACAATCCCGACAAGAAGTCGGCGGACAAGACCAAAGATTCTTCCCGTCCTCAATCATCACTGGCAAAGGTTCGAGAAGAACGGAAGAAGAAGCTTGCACAAGAGAAAGCACAACAGCAACGTGCATCAAATGAAACTCCAGCAGCAACCCAAGACAGTACTGAGGTACGCGAGTCTCGAAACACCAAATCTGACAAAACCAAGAAAGATGAACGACCACACCATCCTGTCGCTACCGCTGCTGATGACAACCAAAAGCATGCATCTAAGACAGCTTCTGGCATTGAGACCGAGCAAACTGCTACTACGAGTCATAAGGTGACTCAATCAGCTGATAATGAAGCCACGAAGCAAACCACCAGCTCACGCTTGCTTGCAGCTCCTATCAGACGACCTAGAATCGTTGCTACTCCCATGAATGGTTCATATACCAGCCGACCAGCCTCTAGAATTGGCCAGGCGGCACAGATCAAAGACCACAACAAAGATGAACACAAAGAACCACCTCAAGATTCTCGACCAACATCATCCTCAAACTCAAAGACCGCAGCTCCAGCCATACGACCTGAGAAGATTATTCGGGCCCCTCCGTCACCAAAAGCTAAGGCAGTATTAAGTTTCGATGAGAACACTGCTAACAGCAGCACTGACGTTGAGCCTCACCTCACCGCTGCACCCATTTCTGAAGCCAAAGGCACGTCCAGCAAGAACACCATTACCAACCACGCCAAATCGGCCAAGTTCATTGCCGAGGACAAGGAGAACAACAACCTCAACTTTGCTGCCATCCAAAAGACCAAGGAGAACCTTTGGAATACACGCACCGCACCCATACCCATCTCTCCCAAGAAGCAATCTCCTCAGAAACATTCTCCACTCGGAAATCATCCAGGCCAGATCTCCTCATTCAAACCAAGGCAAGAGACTTCTCCACTCAAGCATGATGGACCACCAGCGCTATCATACATCGCCAAAGAGATCACCCACGATGAGATGAAAGGTGTTCTACATTCTGCAATGATCACCAAACCACTCAATATGATCGGCAAAGACGGTCACGCCTATCCGGACATGGGACTGGCTGGAAACAAGTCACCATCAAAGCGAAGTCAAGAGTATGACTTCGATACTGCCTACGACTTCTTCATTTCAGCCAGCAAGCATTTGAAACAAGAGACCTTGCATCCACTTGGATATCGCAAACTCAAAGCGATCATGGAGCAACACAGTACTCGACTCATCGAACGTCAAAAAGACTATGATGAATTCATGAATATTGTCGTCTTTCAACTTGCTAGTGTCAATGAGCTCAAAGACAAGAAGGAAAAACCTTCAGAAGATGTCATCAACCCTGTCTACAATCGACAGGTTCTCCTCCAGATCATCACGCCACTCATCAACAACTTCAAGCCATGGGCACAGAACTGGCTGTACATGGTTCTCTACGCCTTGATTTTGTATCGCACAGCTCTTCCAAATGATGGAGTTGATCGACGGCTCATATATTGTGACCAAAACATCAACCATATCGTCAGTATCGCAGATGACCCTCTCCGCCTCATTGATAGTGTTGTAGAGGCTATGACGAAAGGTGAAGAAACACTCACCACGCCTGAGAAGTCACTGGAACCCATCACTGAAGAAGACGTCGACATTGCAGCAGCAACGATCTTCGAGCTTCAACCACAGCTAGATACCGCATCCGAGCCAAACTCATTCGGCATCGATAGCACCTACAACCCATATTCTATTCGCAGCAAATGGAAGCACATTAGTGAATGTCAAGCCATCATGCACGGTGCAAACATGGAACAGACCATGGCCATCTACATGAAAAAAGCCATCAACGAACACAACATCGCCGACCTTCCCACACCACCAACAAAGAAACTGCCCTTCCTCATCGAGTCTGGCACAAGTGTCATCACTCTCATCCTCCAAAAAGCCACATTGGAAGGCCATACCCTCAACAAATACAAAGCGGACATGCTATGCAAATGGGCTGTGCACTGCATGTTCAACTACAACCACGTCATCAAAAGAGCCATAGTGTCATACTGCCAGGCACTATATGGTATCATGAGTGACGACAAACTCTTCTTCTCGTACTTTGAAGATGAAGGTCAGAGGAACCTTCTTGAGTATTATCTTGCTGGCCATCGACCTCTCTAGAGCGCAGGTCAGATTGAACCATTACCTACGATTGAACATTCACACCGAAATACCTAGGAGGATCATTATACAATTGCTTGTGATTGGTGTGTTTCATTGTTGGAGAGCATTGACTGTATTGGTATGATTATTAGTATTGGCGATTGATTTGATCATTGTTATTATCATTGTTGTTATTGGCATGGGCATGGACATGGGTATTGACTTGGTTGATTGTTTTGCTTAGGCTGGATTGGTTTGGGTTGGCATCACTGCATTGGCAGAAGAGTATTGGGTTACAGAAGAGCATGTCTTATATTGAAGAGCATTCCATAACTGTACAGTATAGCTTATCGCAGAAGTCTAAGTGTTGTGACTGACGTGAAAATACATTCTTGAAAAACAATTTCTTTCCTCGTTCCATTCCTGCACTTCATATTCATCCTGTCTCGTCTTGAACCTATCGTACGCTGTGAAATCATCTATCGCTACGTACCTACTTCTAAGGCCTTAGTGTGAGCCGATTGATAGCTACGTAATCTCTACACACTCTCGTCTCTGTCTAGGGAGGTATGGGCAGGTAGACAAGCAGGTGGGCAGCTAGGTATACAGCAGCTAAGTATACTACCCTATACTTCATCATCACCTCAGCCGTGCCACAATCATCCTTATCGTCTTGAGAGTTGTACCTCCAAAAGCAAGGCAAGTAAGCAAGTAAATGTCTGATCGAATCACGCTCTTCATCTTCCAATTTTCTCTCTTGCACGCACGCACGCACACGTACAGCTCCAGTCGCTTTGCACTCGTGTCACCTGAGGAGACTGACTGCAGGAGATGAGGTTTGAAGCAAAGACGGTTTCCGATCGATTGGAGTTCTGAAACTGTGATGGTGGTGACGAGTTGTGGGACGCTGGGCTCCTGAGACATTGTTAATGGTTATGTGGCAGGGACAGAGACGGTGGCGATGATGGAGGTGAATTGTAAGTACATAGTGCTGACGGGGCTGGGCTAAGATGAATGAGGGTGCGAAGGCGACGTGAGGAAGGTAGGGATGTAGGTAGGTATGGTGTGGTATTTGCTTGTATGGCCGGAGGGAGGGAGGGTTATGTGGATGCACGCACGTGTTGGTAGTTGAGGATGGGAGTCTTCTGGGTAGAGGGACATGAGGTGGGTAGATAGGTAGGCTCATAGCCAGGTCTGGCAATGGCGATGTCGATAGTGATGAGTATTGCGTTGTTTGATGAAAGTGTTGACATGGGTGCGGGTGCTGAGTTTGTCAATGTTTGGATGAAATGATGATGATACGCTGACGTTGCTGTGTGTCGTGGCTTGGGAAGTCGGTTGGCTTGGTCATGGAGGATGCTCATCTCAGAGAATGATTTGTTACTGGTATTGTGTGATATTTTGAGCTAAGTGGCTGGGTTGGTTACGGATATGGGGCTGAGTTTGAGTGAAGACGCTGGATGTAGGGCTAGGAGTGAGAATCTTGGATGGATGAGACGAAACTTGGTCGCAGACAGGGCAAGGAAATTGAAGTCGAAGGCTGAGCCGTGTTTGCTTGCATACTCGGTGCTGGTTGTGATTTCCAAGATTAGATTTAGGTTGCCTGGGTGGCGGTAGACTATGCTTTTAATGAATAGAGAATGATTTGCTCATGGAGAGTTCGGCTGTGATTTGGGATTGACAAGAGTGTGGTAGGTAGAGGTTGGACGTAGAGACATACCGGGACAGATGTACGTGTGATGTATTGGCTATGGAAGGAGCGCTCATCACTAGTGCATGATATATTTAGGGTACACGTATGGAAGGACGGTACACGTATGGAAGGACGGGGCGCGCAACGTAGCAGGCATCTGTGGACTGGTGGCTTTGGAATATTGGTATGGCTGTGAATCGGACCGATGTGGGAGGTTACCCAGGGTGTAGTAGCATTGATGAATGAAGGAGATGTCGGCTCCTTTGGTTGCAGGAATGCTACTGGTGGACGTCAGGAAATGGCAATGAAGGCTTCTCGTGCTAGTCAGGGTGAGTACTGCATCACTTACGAAGCTTGGGGTCTGGAATGCCTTTGGTCACAACTCACGTATGTATTCGTAATACCGCTGCCGATGGTCCAGGCAGCCGATACAGGCAGGGGCTTTGAGAGCCGGCTGTATAGCGGTGCGGTGGCGAACAGAAGGCAGACTCTTATAACATCGAAACAGCGGTGTGGGACATGTACTTGTCATTCGACATCGATTTGAGAACATGGCTGTGAGGCTGGGTTAGGGTGGTATCAGTGCTCATTTCCTGCCTTAGGCTGAAAAGGAGGATCAACCAACAATATCGATCGTGGTTAGAGTCGCGACCAGTGCTAGAGACAAAGACGACGATGCTATCTTAGACTTGAGTAGAATACTGAAATTGTGAATTCAAAGGAGTGATTGGGGGCCTGGCTTTACACCGTACCAATATCTGCATGGTAATATACTGCGTGACCTGTTATTGAACCAAAGGGTTGAGCGTAGTGAAGCATTGAAGCAGTGTCGACTGATTGGAGGAACTGGTAGCAAAATTCGGCTCTGAATAACGCTGCTGGTGATTTGGTGTGTACTCCGCATCTAACTGTTGGTCTTCTTCCAATCCAACATCCTAGCGTTCCAGCTGTTTGTAGACTAGGTGTGTGAGAGTGACCACAAGTAATGCGAAAGCTTAATGTGTTCTGTTGTCATTGAAGAGTAGGGATGAGACGTGGTTGGTTGAACACACCAAGCCCTACGAGATTGCCACTCCGGTTCTTCTTGCCAGCGTTGACTATGTGGGTATAGCGAAGCGGCAGGACTTTGGACTGTCAACAAGACAGCGAGACGGGTTGCTGTTCTGGAAGCTCTGGGGATGATGATCAGGAGCCACTTTCGTTTGTCCCTCATGGTTCGTGCGGCAACGAGAAGGGAAGTAGAAGGTGTGAAAGGTTCCACATTCATAAGTACTGCCAATCACCACTTGTCTCGACAGAATTTGCGAGAACGATCTCTGACAATCCCATACCCGACTGCAATTCAGAAGAGATCCATGCTATTGAACGCCAGCGGATCTATTGACCCAGTCGAAGGGACGCCGCCTATGCCAGATATCCCTAACATGGCCATGACCCTTTCCAGCCGTCCATCAACGCTACAAACTGAAATCCCAAATTCATGAAAACGCCCTAATCAGCATGGAGTTGCCGCCTCAAGTTAAGATGACCACGATCATCATGTCGCGTGGTAGTATGAAGATCTGCAGATCATTTAAAGCCAGGTGAGGTCATTTGCCAATAACCAATCACAACCAATGGATACACGAGGCTGTGCCTGACATGCATCGTGTGGGGTTGTCAAAGCTCCAAGCGCCGATTGGCAGATTAAATATCGCGCTTGGGCCTGCTCTTTCGGACCAGCCGGCTGTAGCTCTCCCGCAGCCCTACAAGGCCAGCCATCTCGCGATCGTTGCCTGGACTGCTGACCTTTTCGTTCAATTCGCCACGTAGATCGTCGTAATTAGCGTGACTTCGTACCGGACTTCGCGCTTGAACTTCGACTTGTGTCGTGAGAAATAACACTGAGACTGGCACTCGCTGCAGTGCTCGTTGATGCACTCGAAGGAGCAGTCCAGACACTACCGAGCCACTCTTCAAAGCGCTCTGCAGGCTCTTCCGTACGCGCCAGTGCCAAGATTGTAGCCGGAAGGTTGATGCTGGCAGGAGCAATATCGAATGCACCTTCTGCGCAGGCAAGCAGCTGGGATGTGCTCGAATAGAGGCGGCCATCTCTCGAAGATTGGGCTTGAACAATAGTTTTCTGTAGTGCTTGGGGAGAAACAAACGTGGGTGGAAATAGCGTTCCTAGATGATCATTACAATCAGAGTCTGCGCGTTAAGTAGATTGACTCTTGATCCCATAGGTAGGAGAAACGATGTGAGGCACATTCCACCAAAGAACACGAGGATACCAAAAGCGGACGTAGTACGTACCTCGAACCCTGGAGCATATGTTGAGTAGTTCTGACATTGTTAAGCGCTCGGTACAGAATTTGAATTCGTTGGGCCACATCGTCGTGTCTTCATAAGTTTGCATGGCAGCAACGATATAACGTGCGACATCACGAGCACTGGTCATGCATATGACGGCTTCTTGGTGACCGCCAGGAACAATCGGTACGGTCGTCTTTCCCGCTCGCAGGTCAACAATGAAGGCTCCTTCGTCGCCGATACCAGCGTTCTGGCTGAGGACGGTGCTGATCTGCATGCCGTTCAAACCACCTGGACCAAATTGCTCGTAAAAGACTCCGCATGTAAACATGGTGTAGCGCATGGCTGACTGCAACTCGTGATAATCGAGGCGTGAGATAAGAGTGTGCCATTCATTTGTGGGTGCTCTTATGGTTCGTGGTGCACACTGTTGAGGTCCAGAAAAGCCGGAAGGAATAAAATGGCGAACTTGTGCTATAGCGGCAGCGTCAGCAAGCGCAAGTTGAGCCTCCCCACTGATTGTCGAAATAACCACGTCAATGCCTTTGAGTGTGTAGGAAAGAGCTGGTTGATTCTCGTAGGAAACAACAAGTACTTGCCAGTCACGTTCTTTGAGACCAGGATTTGTCTGAATAAAGTCAGTATATCTCAATCACAGAATGCTGAGAGAGATGTTATCGAACCGTTCTAGAGAGAAAGACAAAACTGTGAGACGTGATCTGACTTAGATAGAAGGCAACAAACTGCGCAAGGCCGTTAGTTCCTGCAATAGCAATTTTCATCATCGTAGTTAGTCGTTTTCGAGAGTTGGATACACAGTAAGGTTTTCCATGAGTTGATCATTATGTAGCTTATGTGTACATAGAATGTTGTGCCGTCAAGCTATCATTCCCATCCCATGGAGGCGAATATTCGACGGAGGTGGAAAGAATGTTAAAAAAAGATTTTGTGTGTATGTGTTCGTTAATGGGAAGGGATTGGACAGTTCGAGAACAGAATGTAAATCGAGGCAATCCACCACACTTCTGACGAATTCCCCCTAAAGTGCTGCAGAAGTAGAACCAGGCATAACACTGGGTCCAAAAAGAAAATAGGAAATGATAGAGGCCACACTGAGGATGGTAGCCTAGCTTTCGAGAGTAAGGTGTCTGAGCCAACGAACCCGAAGAGGAAATGTTGTGGCTACCCATATTCTCTGTGCAGCTGATCTCATTGGGTGTAGCGGTTTTCTGCTTCTGAAGAACTCACCACGTATGAAATCTAAGTTTCGTAAAGGCCTGACTTTCAATAGAGTCGAGCATACAACAGATTTCCGGTACCATAAATGATCGTCCGACAAGCTTGTAACCGTACAATGGGAAAAGACGTATTCTGCAATGATTCCTTAGATCGGCTAAAGACGTTGTTGATGACGATTGACTAAGCTTTGGCTGGTTAGATCGTGAGGGAGTATCAAAGTGTTCGTAGTGATTCCGAGTCCGTGGGAGAAATGCCGAGGTCGGGAGCGGAACCTAGAGCGCCGTGCAACGGCGGCAGCATAACAGAAATGGATAGGATATCGGCAAGGTAGTATCCGGTGGCGGCTATAGCTATTCTTACCTTAGGGAAAGGCCTGGACTAGTAGTGATTGGGGTCGTGGCAAATAGAGGAGATATGTCCTATGCCAAGCCGGTGCCCCAGGGTGATTGGACCTTGATGAACGTCGTACCAAGATGAAACGTACTTTTGATGTCCCATCATCATAGCGTTCGACAAGCTATAATTGTGCCGTTTGCAATTGAAAGCAGTAACACCTAGCAGGGCACAGGGCAACATCTGACGACGAGTTGCGAATCGTTTAAGGCCACCCATTACCAAAATAAAGCTGGGGTTGGGGCTCTGATCGGTTTTCGCCACACGGTATCCGGAGAAATTGGTGATGAAGACCAACCACTTAGAGAGTCTTTGTCTTGTGATTGCGACGAATGTTTCGATCGCAAACCAACTAGAATAGCCATGCCATGGTTGACAAGCCCAATCTGAGTATTCTTCATAATGACCAAGCAGATAGATGATTGGTAAGCCAAGACTCAGGCAGAACGCACAGGTAGAAGAACGCAGGACAACATGGTGTCCTTCATTCAGATCTATCGAGTCGCTTTGGCAATCGAGACGGGAAGTCGACAATCATAATGCAAGATAGGGATATGGGCAAATTGACATGCAGTTTAGTGTAGTGCCAGTATTGACCACTAACCCAAGTCTTGGCACGCTAAGTCGGTCAACGTCACGCTCAGTCACGCGTTTCTCGCGCGCATCGGCAAAGTGCTGACCTTGGAACTGTGCTCCTCATCCTTGCCCTCTATCTCATTCATGAGCTTTCACCGTGTGCACGCTTACATGTCGTCTGTGCTGTTTGTCTGAAACATGTCCGATCCCTCTATGCCTTCGCTGAACGCCAATACCCACGACGAGTTATATGCCTCTACCCATGCACATCCAAGTTCCGAGAACGAGTCGTCCCAGCTTGACTTTGCTGGTGGATCGAAGCAGAAGAGAAGAAGGACTAGGTTTGTGCTTGACAGTCTTGGTGGTTGTGGTTGATTGACGGATTATGTAGTCCACGCGATCATGCAATACTCGAATCGGCGTACCAGAAAAATTCAAAGCCAGATAAAGAGGAGCGTCTTAACCTTGTAAAGCAGGTAGACCTGGGTGAGAAAGAGGTTCAGGTAGGCGTCCTGGAAATATGTCGCGAAGTTCAAGCTAAGGTGATCATAGATATGGTTTCAGAACCGCCGGCAAAACGATCGCAGAAAGTCGAAGCCACTTCTTCCACATGAGTTGATTCCACACTTTAGAAATGGTATACCCACTGAGGCTACCTCCCAACTACCCAGTCCGCAAAACAGTCAAGAGGCACTGCGTGAACAAGCGCTACCTAGTCCCGATGGACAAACACAGAAAAAGCAGGACAACCCTTCTCCACGGACATCAGACTTGAAAGCCATTCTCAACGACTCTGATTCCGTGTCTACCCCAACTGACCCTGCGCTGGAGAGTGCAGCACCCAAAACAAGTCCGTCCATTTCAACTCCCCCTTCGAGCTTTGAAAGTCCCGCGCAGACCAGCCAGGTTGCACCCACTGATACGAGCCCGCTTTCGGCCAAACCTCAATCCGCTACCCAAATAACGAAAAAGCGAAGCCACGAACAGATGAGCGGTAAGAATATTGACGCAATGGACAAAGATGGCTCGCCGAAAGATCCTAAGTCATTGCGCCGCACCTCATCCTTCGTACGCCTAGCTGTTAACGCGGACGGATCTGTAAAAGTCCGTGTGAATAACGAGGCGACCCCGTCACCCCCAAAAGAACGGGCACCTCCGCCAGATGGCCTGAGCAAGAAGAGTCCAGGCTTGACGCGAGCGCAGAGTGACGTAGCGAGCGCGTTCCAGTTCAAGGATACAAGTGCTGCTGTTAAAGGTGCTCCCGGTCGGTCGCGCGATGCAAGGACATGGGAGTTTTATTGCGATCGTGGCTCTCGGAGCTCTCTTGCAGCACGCGCTGAGGAGGCAGCAACCGGTTCAGCTGTCGGTGCTCTTGGCTTGATGAGATCAGCTAGTCAGAAGAAGTCACAAGCACTCAGTCCAAATATTTCTAAACACAACCTCCGCAGGACATTTTCAGTGCCCAGGACTAAACCAGGACTTGCACGAATACAATCTTCCGTGGCACGCCTCCAGAGGTCGGATGGGCCATACGATATATCAAGTCCGATCGCTAAGAAAACTGGTCATCACCGACAGCACTCGGGGAGTGACTCAGAAAAGGAGAATTGGCTTCCCGGCACGCGTGATGCAGTGCACGATCTCCGACGCACGCGTGCAACTGCTCCACGCAGCACCGTCTTGCACGAGCTTGACACCGCTGGAGGAGATCCAAGTCGACTTGAGGGCACGTCGCAAAAGACAAAGGGACAGGAACCACGATCGGTACCAGTAGGTGGAGAAGGTAAAGGGACGGATATGGATTGTGTACAAGGGTTACTATCACTCAGCCAAGGTGCATGGCGATAACGAAAGTGGTAATATCAAGACTTTGAGAGAAATATCGAAGAGAAGTCCGGGGCAGTTGAAGCATCATCTAGTCACGGGCACTAGCATTTACCACAGCATGGGTCAACCTTTGTGAGAGGTAAACAAAATGCCCAACTTGAACTTGGAGCAAGACGCCGACGATTACCCGGCCGGTGTTTTGCCACGATGTGGATATCAAACCTCCAATTGGACGTGTAATGAATGTGTAATTCTGTACCTAGATAACGGCCGAACAACTTCGTTCATCAATCACCCAGATGATGCTTGTTATGCTTTTGCCTGTCTTAGCACGGCAGTGATTTAACTATTTGCTCTCAACATGCTGCATGGCCTGGATCAATTGTCGAATCGACGGCCGAACGGGAAAAATAAAGTACATTGGTAGTCATCGAATCTTCAACTCGAAGCGAGTTACTCCTTGCACAGCAGCTATTGTGATACCCAGGGACTTGGAGGAAAACATCAGTTCTGTCTGGTCTCTGGATTTTTGGTGTTGTTTGCCGATGGGGATTGAGTGCCGAGCCAGAAAGGCTGGGGGAATGTGATGTAGAGTTTTTCTAGTGCACCGTAGCCTATATTGTCAATGGCGCTTGAGAGACGAGCGGGTATTGGTGGTGTGAAGGCAGAGGACTTGTTCTTCTTGAGCCAGCCAAGAGGGCAGGTAACAATGACCTCGTCGAATTCGTGTTCAGCACCGTCTGCTAGTCTTACCTTGACGCGTTCTCCTCCAGCTCGCTGGCGATATTGTATGTGCTTGACTTCATGGCCGAGGCGGACATCGGCTCTCTTCAGAGCAGGTTTCGCCACCTCGTGCAATATCTTTTGGTAGGTATCTGCCACGAAAACGTTTTCACCTTCGAGACACTCCTCAAGAAAGAAGAACTTGAGGGACTGTCGATCAATGGGACTACCAACAAACTGTCCCCACATCCTGGAATCGTCCTTTAAATCCTGTGTTCTGTCGTTATCACCACCGAGTTTCGATGACCACACTTGTGATAAATAGTCGAATAGGCTTGTCTCTACGTTGATAGTCGCAGAGTTTTCGTCACTGTATTTGAAAGCTTCCACGATTGTAGCCCAGAACTCAGCATCCAGCTCACTAGATTCTTCCACTGTCCTCCTCTTCCCTATCGTATCGACAACTATTGATCATTCTTCAGGTTCCATGATGGCTGTTCGTGTCCTTTCAGCGAGCCTAGACATTG
>Ga0115842_100033_pt2 | contig 36053 bp, 25 predicted proteins | sample InSIn2SAF170_2_FD_83856 | JGI IMG/M metagenome (GOLD analysis project Ga0115842, IMG submission 83856)
CTCAAGATTCGTCGGTAGAGCATCCCGTTGCCCTTCCTCCATGTCAAATACTCGTGACTCGACCGTTCCGTGTATTCTCTGTGTGCCCGTCCCGAAACAACAAAACAGCCGAAATTGCGCATACAACACATAAGATACCAGCAACGCTGATAAGGTGCCGCGCACACGAATTTCGTGCATGTTGCAGCCTCCCCAATTCCGCTCGTGAACCAGGCAATATCCTTCCCAGCCTCTCAATACCCCTCCAAATAGTCCCCAATCCTCTCTCTTCCTGAGTCCATACTGAACAGCGCAGTGACAATCCACCTTACGATTCCCATGTATATGTGTGGGTACGTACCTAGGTACTTATGGTACATTCATCCGCTCCATCGAAACAAAACAAGCCAAACCCCTCCACAAACCACCCAACCGCCCCTAGTCCCAAACAGCACGTTACACAAAGCCCCAGCCCACACCTGAAGAAAAAACGGTCACATAGGTACTTAGAAACGGCCTTGCATGCATACGCATATTGCATGTGCGCCCATTGCGAACACCCCATCTTACCCCCATTCGTTGGAGCTGGGTCTGGGTTGGGCTGAGCTCAAGTGGCTTACCACACTACACTACACTATGATATACTATCCTACTGTACTGTACTTGTGTACTATATTGAGTTTCTCCGGTCGTCGTCCCTGGTCTGATGTATACTTACTTACTCACTTCGTTTTACTATCCGTGGTGGCTATATTCTCTGCGCTGCTCAGCGCGGACGCAGTGCAGGGCCTAGTGGGGGCGGTACATACACACATACACAGGGACGCACAAAGCTAACGGCTAGAGGAAGGGATGGAAGCGTGCATAATGACAGATTGACAGCGGAAGCCTCGCTTATAGTTGCCCTTGTTCTTGACTTCGGGTGTACAGTACTACAGTATACTGGGGGAGTTTGGAGTGGTGTTTCAACGGTTTGAGATGCGTTGGGCTGAGGATTTGGGTGCACTGGTATGTTCGCTTTGGACTATGGGGTGCTCGTGTGGCCTTATAATGGCTGGAAGAGCGAAGGGCAAAAGGCTGGCGGACTGGCTGTCCAGCTACGTGGGCTTGTCAGTTAACGGTGCAGTGTTGAGACGAGAGCGTTTATGTTTAAGGAGCTTGGGATACTGCCCTGTCCTGTGCTGTGCTGTGCTGGGCTGAGGCTGTCTTGCTGTACCTACCTACGGTGTGTCTAGTCGAGCTTGAACTCTCTCTTGTTTACGGGAAGGATTATAGGCCTGGTGGGGAGGCACGTCCCGATCGTCCGTCGTACACAAGGGGCGTCCGCTGTCAAAATCTCGCATGTTGGGGACGGGTTGGTTGGCGACACAAGCTGGCTTAGCTGGCTAGCTGGCTGCGAATGAATTTTACTTTCTTGACGTTTCTTGAGTTCAGAAGGCATTCTATTGTATTGTGTTGTGTGGTGTTGTGTTTCGTAGAGACGTTTCGTGCTACTGGGAGATGGCTGACGGACTTTGTTGTTACTGGTGCTTAAAGTCCCGTGCTGCAGGTGTGCTGAAAGGCTTGAGCTTTGAATGTATGATTTTTGCCTGTTTTGGGTGGTTCGTGGTACGGAGTCAGTTAGGTGGTACTGTGCTTTCAGTTTAAATGGTACAAAGGCATGAATGGGGGTTAGAGTTTTGATTGGTTGGAGGATGGGTAGTTGTGGTGGTGGGCTTCAGCGTGTTGGGCTCTGGGTTTTGTGTGATGAAATTGTGTTATTGTTTTGTTGTTTCGGGACGGGCACACAGAGAATACACGGAACGGTCGAGTCACGAGTATTTGACATGGAGGAAGGGCAACGGGATGCTCTACCGACGAATCTTGAGGGGAATGAAAGTGTTCGACCTGCTGGACGGCTGTTCAGGACGTGTAGAAAGGCGTGGATATGTTGGGCAGGTGGCTGTTCGAGTTGAAGTGTTGATGGAAGACTGCTCTGCGAACGGGCAGACGGTACAACACCCATCGTTGGACACTGGTAAGTGCAGGGGATTGTAGAGCGCCCTGAGGCACAGCATGTGGCCTATCCATCGTGACTCGTGTGATTGGGACTCGGTGGTACGAAGGCACTTTGCGAATGATGAGGTGAGTACTATAAGCAGGTAAGTTTCAGTGCATGCACACGTACGCCGATTCTCGCAGCGAACATGTACCTCAATGTGGCAGTGCACATAGGCTCTTGATGTAGAAGGAAGTTTTTTGATTGATCTTAAGGTGGTATCATTCAATGCGTTCGTATGCTGGTGATCAGGACGCTGGAAACCATCTCACAGTGTCCTTCCACCAACCATGCAGCCGATCGTGGCCGCCTCAGCTGCAACACCTGTAAATAACTGTATGACTGAAGAACGGTCATGGCCCATTGTCTAGCTACCAACTCATACCATTACGGTTGGAAATTGGGAGCGACATTGTGAGGCACCAGATTTTCTCGGTCTTGCTTGCTCATGGTACAAATTCTCATCTGTTAAAACCACCACCTATTTCTTGCCAGCCTTCTTCTCTTGAGTCTCCTTGAGCACCTTCTTTACGATCTTCTGTTCCTCGATAAGGAAGGCTCGGACAATGCGGTCTCGTACACAGCTGGCGCATCTTGATCCGCCATAGGCTCGCGAAACGGACTTCTGGGTCTTGGAGGCTGTGGCGTATTGTCGTGGTCGAAGGGCTGGGACCTGTTGCACAAAATTCTGTTAGCTTTTGTCCAATAACTTCTCCTCCTCTCAAGTCGCTGAGTCCGTGCACAGGACGTCGCGCCGCTCAGAAAAACCTGAACGTGCAGATATTCGTGGACATACACCTGGTAGTTTTGTGCCGCAATCACCACATTTTGGTGCTGTGCCTCTCTTCTTGATGTGTAGGTATCTCAATTCACCACCTGGAGTCTTGACGATTCGGACCTTGTTTGATCGGGTGTTGTATCTATTTGTGCGATCATGTTAGCCAATGGCCCTGTATCTCCTTCAACAATTTTTGATGTCGCAGATGTATTGATTCGAGAGATGAGCGATGGGAGAACGTACGGGTTCCTTCGTCGGTACTGGAGGCGTTGGTTGGCCATTTTGACGGTATTTATGCGAGGTCAATGACTGAGGATTACGGAACGATATTGTCGACAATGTGCTTTGCGGTCTCAGTTTCCTGCATAAAATCGTAGTGGGAAATCTTGGCAAGATCAGAGGCTAGTATCATTGCGGTTAGTGCTGTGCCTCCACTAGCGCGAAATCGATTCAATCATGCAAAAGTTCGACGAGACGGGCAAACCTCGAGTGGTACCTACAGCACTTTGTCGCCCTCATCATCTACATTCCTTAAGTCGTGCTTGCTGCGTTGGTGGCAGAAAGACGCAACAGTTGCACTTGGAGCTGTATCGCTTTCCTCGATCGATCAGACGAGGAAAGGTATAGCCTGCGCCACTAAATGGTAAGGTGAACCACATCTACTTCGCTGCGACACATAAATTCATCCTCTATTCAGCAGCCTACGTATAGCTCTGCGATATGAGCTCAATACCTCCCCCGCCACCTCCAGGATGGGGTGCAGGGCCTCCACCACCACCTGGCATGAGCGCGCCTCCTCCACCTGGCTATCGACCTGCGCCAGATCCTCAGAAGACGAAACTCGACCAGCGCAAGAAGGAATGGCTGCGGACGCAGAAAAACCGATTCGGGGAGAAGCGGAAAGGTGGATTTGTTGAGACACAAAAGGCCGATATGCCACCCGAGCACTTGCGAAAGATTGTGCAGGATATTGGCGATGTCAGTCAAAAGAAGTACAGCAGTGACAAGAGAAGTTATCTCGGTGCACTGAAATACATGCCTCACGCCGTGTTGAAACTGCTGGAGAATATGCCTATGCCTTGGGAGAGTGCACGAGAAGTCAAGGTGCTGTATCACGTCAATGGATGCCTGACTCTTGTTAATGAGACGCCGCGCGTTATTGAGCCTGTTTTCCATGCACAGTGGGCGGCTATGTGGGTGTGTATGAGACGTGAGAAGAGCGATCGACGACATTTCAAGCGCATGCGGTTTCCACCATTTGACGATGAGGAGCCACCATTGAACTGGTCTGAGAACATCGAGGATGTGGAGCCGTCGGAGCCGATACAGCTGGAGTTGGATGAAGAAGAGGATTCGGCTGTATACGAGTGGTTCTATGAGCACAGACCTCTACTGGACACGCCACATGTCAACGGGCCGAGTTACAAGAGCTGGAACCTGTCTCTGCCGCAAATGGCGACATTGTACAGATTATCACATCAGTTGCTGAGTGATGTCGTGGACAAGAACTACTTCCATATGTTTGACCGCGAGTCATTCTTCACTGCAAAGGCGCTCAACGTTGCTATTCCTGGTGGTCCGCGCTTTGAGCCGTTATACAAAGATATCGATCCTAATGATGAGGATTTCGGAGAGTTCAATGCAATTGATCGAATCATTTTCAGGGCTCCTATTCGAACAGAGTACAGGGTCGCGTTTCCATACTTGTACAATTCACTACCGAGAAGTGTTAAATTGAGCTGGTATTCGCATCCACAAACGGTCTATGTGAAGAGTGAGGATCCAAACTTGCCGGCTTTTTACTTCGATCCCGCCATAAATCCTATATCGAGTCGAGCTGTGGCACCCAAGAACATTACTGTCAGCCATGAAGACGAGGTTTTTGGTGTAGGAGAAAGTGGTGAGGACGATGACTTCGACATGCCAATAGGTGCTGAGCCTTGGCTTGCGGATGAGGAACTGTACACGAGCGAAACATCATCCGCGATTTCGTTGTGGTGGGCTCCATACCCGTTCAACAAAAGATCTGGCAAGATGGTACGTGCCCAGGATGTGCCGCTTGTAAAACAGTGGTATCTCGAGCATTGTCCCTCAGGGCAGCCTGTCAAGGTTAGAGTATCATATCAGAAATTGCTGAAGAGTTTCGTGCTAAACGAGCTGCACAAGAAGAAGCCAAAGGCACTCAGCAAGCAGGATCTCCTCAAAACATTGAAATCGACTAAATTCTTCCAACAAACCACGATTGATTGGGTTGAGGCAGGTCTTCAGGTGTGTCGTCAGGGTTTCAATATGCTCAATCTGTTGATCCACCGGAAGAATTTGACATATCTGCATCTCGACTATAACTTCAACTTGAAACCTGTGAAGACACTGACTACTAAAGAACGAAAGAAGTCGAGATTCGGAAATGCTTTTCATCTAATGCGAGAAATTCTACGGTTGACAAAGCTGATCGTAGACGCTCAGGTACAATACAGACTCGGCAACATCGATGCGTTCCAGCTTGCGGACGGCATTCTCTATGCTTTCAACCATGTTGGCCAGCTGACTGGTATGTACAGATACAAGTACAAGCTCATGCACCAAATTCGGTCCTGCAAAGACTTGAAGCACTTGATCTACTACCGCTTCAATTCTGGACCGGTTGGCAAAGGGCCTGGTTGTGGTTTCTGGGCTCCAGCCTGGCGAGTCTGGCTATTCTTCTTGCGAGGTATCATTCCACTACTAGAGAGATGGCTGGGCAACCTACTATCTCGACAATTTGAAGGTCGTCATAGCAAAGGTGTGGCTAAGACTGTCACAAAGCAGCGAGTCGAATCACATTTTGATCTCGAACTCAGGGCATCGGTCATGGCTGACCTGCTCGACATGATGCCGGAAGGTATCAAGCAAAACAAAGTCAACACAATTCTACAGCATTTGTCAGAAGCGTGGCGATGCTGGAAGAGCAATATTCCCTGGAAAGTCCCTGGGTTGCCAGCACCAATCGAGAATATTATTTTGCGATATGTCAAGAGCAAAGCAGATTGGTGGATATCAGTGGCACACTACAACCGAGAACGAATACGGAGAGGTGCGACTGTTGACAAGACTGTGGCTAAGAAGAATCTGGGCCGTCTGACGCGATTGTGGCTGAAGTCTGAGCAAGAAAGACAACACAACTACATGAAGGATGGTCCTTACGTGTCTTCGGAGGAGGCCGTTGCTATCTACACTACTACCGTTCATTGGCTCGAATCCAGAAAGTTCTCGCCCATACCCTTCCCTAGTGTTTCCTACAAGCATGACACAAAGATACTCATTCTCGCTCTTGAGAGACTGCGGGAATCGTACTCCGTGAAAGGACGACTCAATCAATCTCAGCGCGAAGAGCTTGCTTTGATCGAGCAAGCATATGACTCGCCCGGAACGACGCTGGCCAGAATCAAGAGATTTCTACTGACTCAGCGAGCTTTCAAGGAAGTTGGGATTGATATGAATGACAACTACAGCTCAATCAACCCCGTGTATGATATTGAGCCTATTGAGAAAATCACAGATGCTTATCTGGATCAATACCTATGGTATCAAGCAGACACAAGAAATCTTTTCCCTTCTTGGATCAAGCCATCAGATTCGGAAGTCCCTCCGCTACTTGTTTACAAGTGGGCACAAGGTATCAACAATCTATCGAACGTATGGCAGAGCGAGAATGGCGAATGCAATGTCATGTTGGAAACACAACTGTCAAAGGTCTATGAGAAGGTCGATCTGACACTGCTCAACCGTTTGCTAAGACTGATCATGGATCACAACTTGGCTGACTACATCACTTCAAAGAACAATGTTCAGCTCAATTACAAGGACATGAACCACACTAATAGCTATGGTATGATACGGGGTCTTCAGTTCTCAGGCTTCGTCTTTCAGTACTATGGTTTAGTGATTGATCTCTTGCTGCTTGGTCTTCAAAGAGCCAGTGAGCTGGCAGGTCCACCCACAAGTCCAAACGACTTCCTCCAGTTCAAAGATCGCGAAACAGAAACCAGACACCCTATCCGATTGTACACTAGATACATTGACAAGATCTGGGTGTTCTTCAGATTTTCGCAGGAAGAGTCGAAGGACCTCATCCAGCGTTTCTTAACTGAACAGCCTGATCCAAACTTCGAAAACGTGATCGGCTATCGCAACAAGAAGTGCTGGCCCCGTGACTCGCGAATGAGGCTGATGCGACACGATGTGCATCTCGGCCGGGCTGCCTTCTGGGATCTCAAGAACAGACTGCCTCGCTCCATCACAACTATCGAGTGGGATGATACATTTGCTAGCGTCTACTCACGGGACAACCCGAACTTGTTGTTCTCAATGTGCGGTTTCGAAGTCAGAATTCTACCAAAGTCCAGGAATCTGACTGAGGAATTTCCGATTAAGGACAGTGTCTGGGCATTGGCCAATAATGAGACCAAGGAACGTACAGCATATGCTTTCTTGCAAGTCACAGAAGAGGATATTGCGAAGTTCAACAACCGTATTCGACAGATCTTGATGTCGTCTGGCTCGACTACATTCACAAAGATTGCCAACAAGTGGAACACGACTCTCATTGCACTATTCACATATTATCGTGAAGCTGCTGTGTCGACGGTCAATCTGCTTGATACAATTGTCAAATGTGAAACGAAGATCCAGACTCGTGTCAAGATTGGTCTGAACTCGAAGATGCCATCAAGATTTCCACCTGTTGTCTTCTATGGAGTGAAAGAATTAGGCGGATTGGGAATGATCAGTGGCTCTCACATCCTGATACCAACCAGTGACAAGAGGTGGTCAAAGCAAACTGATACTGGAGTCACACATTACCGTGCTGGTATGTCACATGATGAGGAAACTTTGATCCCGAATATCTTCCGATACATCATTCCCTGGGAAGCGGAATTCATTGACTCTCAGCGGGTGTGGACGGAGTACTCCCAGAAGCGTCTAGAAGCAAATCAACAGAACCGAAGGTTGACACTTGAAGATTTGGAGGACAGTTGGGATCGTGGTCTGCCACGTATAAACACCTTGTTCCAGAAGGATCGAAGCACCTTGAGCTTTGACAAGGGTTTCCGTGCTAGAACAGAGTTCAAGCAATACCAGCTAATGAAGAGCAACCCATTTTGGTGGACAAGTCAGAGGCACGATGGTAAATTGTGGAATTTGAATGCCTACCGGACCGATGTCATCCAAGCTTTGGGCGGAGTTGAGACTATCCTGGAGCACACCCTATTCAAAGCAACTGCTTTTCCATCTTGGGAAGGTCTCTTTTGGGAACGAGCAAGCGGCTTTGAAGAATCGATGAAGTTCAAGAAGCTCACCAACGCGCAGCGATCTGGTTTGAACCAGATCCCGAATCGTCGGTTCACATTGTGGTGGTCACCGACCATAAATCGGGCAAACGTCTACGTAGGTTTCCAGGTGCAGCTTGATTTGACTGGTATTTTCCTGCACGGCAAGATTCCGACACTCAAAATCTCGTTGATTCAGATCTTCCGTGCTCATTTGTGGCAGAAGATTCACGAGTCAGTGGTCATGGATATGTGCCAAGTGTTTGATCAAGAGCTTGAACAGCTTGGCATCGAGACTGTGCAAAAGGAGACGATTCATCCGAGAAAGTCGTACAAGATGAACAGTTCATGTGCTGATATTCTGCTCTTCGCGAGTCACAAGTGGAACGTGACCAGACCATCTCTGCTATTCGATACGAAAGACCAGATTGAGTCCACAACAACAAACAAGTTCTGGGTTGACTTCCAACTCCGCTATGGAGATTACGATTCTCACGACATAGAACGGTATGTCAGAGCGAAATATCTGGATTACACCACCGACAGCATGAGTATCTATCCCTCAGCAACCGGTCTCATGATTGGTATCGATTTGGCATACAATCTTTACTCTGCATACGGCCAATACTTCCCAGGTCTCAAGGCTCTTGTGCAGCAAGCAATGGCGAAGATCATGAAGGCCAATCCGGCTCTTTATGTGCTTCGAGAACGTATTCGGAAGGGTCTGCAGCTGTATGCTTCTGAGAGTAACCAGGAGTTCTTGAACTCGCAGAACTACTCAGAGCTGTTCAGCAACCAGACGCAATTTTTCATCGATGACACCAACGTATATCGAGTCACAATTCATAAGACATTCGAAGGCAATCTGACCACTAAACCTATCAATGGTGCTATCTTCATTTTCAACCCTCGAACTGGTCAGCTCTTCCTCAAGATCATTCATACCAGTGTTTGGGCGGGACAGAAACGTCTTGGACAGCTTGCCAAATGGAAGACGGCAGAAGAAGTTGCCGCGCTGATTCGATCTCTTCCGGTTGAAGAACAGCCGAAGCAGCTTATTGTCACAAGAAAGGGTTTGCTTGATCCACTCGAAGTGCATCTTCTTGACTTCCCAAATATCTCCATTCGTGCTTCTGAACTGCAATTGCCCTTCCAAGCAGCCATGAAGGTTGAGAAGCTTGCCGACATGATCTTGCAAGCCAAAGAACCTCAAATGGTGTTGTTCAACCTCTTCGATGACTGGTTGAAGACAATCTCATCATACACTGCCTTTTCAAGACTGGTTCTCATCCTCCGAGCTCTTCACGTCAACACAGACAAGACTAAGCTTCTACTCCGACCTGACAAGACAGTCATAACCCAGCCACATCATATTTGGCCATCGTTATCTGATGAAGACTGGGTCAAGGTCGAAGTCCAACTTCGAGATCTCATCCTGAACGACTATGGAAAGAAGAACAACGTCAACACCCAATCACTCACCAGCAGTGAAGTCCGAGACATCATTCTCGGTATGGAGATTTCTGCACCTTCACTACAGCGACAACAAGCCGCTGAAATCGAAAAGCAACAGCAAGAACAAGCTCAACTCACCGCCGTCACAACCAAAACCCAAAACGTTCGCGGCGAAGAAATAATCGTCACCACAACATCACAATACGAGCAACAAGCATTCGCTTCCAAAACCGAATGGCGCACCCGCGCAATCGCAACCTCAAATCTACGCTCGCGAGCCAACAACATCTACATCTCCTCCGAAGACGTAGTCGACACAGACGACAGCTACACATACATCCTCCCGAAAAACATACTCAAGAAATTCATCACAATAGCCGACCTCCGCGTCCAAATAGCAGGCTACATCTACGGCTCCTCACCACCCGACAACTCCAGCGTCAAAGAGATCCGCACAATAGTAATAATCCCCCAAGTCGGCTCGACCCGCGACGTCCAATTACCCCAGCATCTCCCTCAGCACGAATACCTCGAAAAACTCGAACCACTAGGTATAATCCACACCGTCTCAGGCAATGAAGCACCGTACATGACAGCCGCAGACGTCACGTCGCACGCTAGACTCATGGCCGCCCATCCATCATGGGACAAGAAGACAGTCACATTAACAGTCAGTTTCACGCCTGGCTCTGTCTCGCTCTCGTCTTTCAATCTCACGCCTGCGGGCTATGAATGGGGCGCGCAGAATAGAGATACGCAATCTGATAACCCGAGCGGGTTTAGCACGTCGTTTGGTGTGAAGTCGCAGCTTTTGCTGTCGGACAAGATTCGGGGTTACTTCCTGGTGCCGGAGAACGATGTGTGGAACTACAGCTTCATGGGTGCGACTTTCAGTGGTCGGGTCGAGAAGGGAGCAGTGTATGTCAAGGTTGATCAGCCGAAACGATTTTATGAGGGTTTGCACAGACCCGTACATTTCAGCAGTTTCAATGAATTGGAGGATATTTGGGTTGAACGAGAGGATGTCTTTGCTTAAACAAGGGATCAAGTCGAATGTTAGGTAGCTAGCAAGGGCGTTGATGAGACCATGGCGGAACGGAAATAGCATTGCAAAGGATGTATCTTAGTGTGTTATACCAGGACAACGAGCAGCAGTGAATGAAACAAGACTTCTAATTTCTTTCGTAACATCGATTGCTGAATCGTAAATTTAGCCAGACTAGGATTTTGGCAAGTCGTTCATTAAGTATAAACTAGGCATCACCACACCTATCACTACCATAACTTTGTAACAATACCCGCAATCCTAGGTTTTTGGTTTTCGTGGCTGATCAGCAAACCACCCTATCCGCAGAGACATATAGTATCATCTAGGAATGTAACCACTTTTACTCCATCTTGTTCTGTACAGGATGACCCCGAATTTTGGTAGACAAGTCTCCAAGTGGCAGTGTGATTGGGAACTCGACGGAGCGCAACACCAATGAGAGAAACTCATACCAGCCGACCAGCGAGGTGAAGAACAGAAATCCGGCTCCAACGTATTGAAGTCGATCACCTCTTGCGAGGTTACCGCTGCCATACGCGAAGTAGGAGGCTGCCAGGCAGGAGACTAAAACAGTCAGCATTGCAATCAAGGGAGGGTTGCTCGCTACTTACATGTTGGAATTAGGCATCCGAGGATGATAACAAAGGTGATGTTTGTCCGAAATGAGGCAATGAAGAATACCGTGCTGAGCAATACCATGGCGACGAGGAAGAACGCAAAGGTCGAGTGGAATTCTCGCATTAGCGTCCAATTGGCAGCAACAACAGTGCTGTCTGTTCCGTATGCGCCGTAGGCGTTGTAGCTGGGTACTAGGGTCGCTCCGAATGTGAGCCAGAAGCCACCTGAATTGTGATGTCAGCCATATCTTTTCAATGCAAAAGGATCCATAGTCATACCAAAGGTCAGGAAAACAGTTGACGAGAAGGTATTGCCCATGATCCATTCACCAATGCCGCCGAGTATGGAGAGGAGACCACCGATCCAGAAATAGGAGCCACTGTTCATGTTCGTCAGTGAAAGAACATCGACGGAAGCAAGATACTAACACCGTGGCCAAGCCAAGTCGATCAGAACCGTGCCAGCCGAGCAACTGCATGGACAGAGGAAATGTGCAAAGAACAAAGCCAGCAACAGCTACGAAGTATTAGCGAAATTTATACTGGATTGGAAGCAGCTCACCGATAGCAGTAGGATTGCCAAAGGTCTGTCTTAGATGGCCTGCAACTGGGGTCTTTGGGGACAGAAACGTCTGCTCGTAGGCTGCTGGAGACAAGCCAGTACCTGCATCGGCAGGGACTTGAGCAGGCATGGCGTTCCGCTCGAGATCGTTCTGCTTGTCAATTGGGTTGGTGGTTGCAGTTGACATGTTGAGTGTTTGGGTACAGAAGGTTCTGAAGTCTGATAATGGTGTAGAAGCAAGAGAGAAACGAGGTTTGTAATGGTGAGGAGAATAGTATGCTTGTGACTGTATACTGTGACAAAACCAAGTGTCGTTGATGCTGCACCAAAAAAGCTGTTTGACGAGCTGCTTGTCACGAGTGAATATTGTCAGAGTGAAGAGGAGTGAAAGATGAATTGAACTTAAGTCAACAAAGCTGCTGTAGCTCATTCAGAAGGAGCCATGGCCGCCAAGACACGTACATAGAGAAGGGTGGCAGCTTCCCCTTGGCAGACATACGAACGCGCACGTGTGGGCCCACTGGTTCATGACATCGGAAAAAAAACTCACACTGTTGGCAGCTGCCAATACCGACTGTGCTGAAGACCACATGTGAGGTTCCTACCTGCAGAAGATACAACGAACTCGCTGTCGGACATGGTTAGCGTGCTCTAGGTGTCCCACTCGATTGGCTTTTTCTTTAGTGCAGATCCTCAAGGTGGTCAAACATACAGCAGTTTGATGTTATTGAACAAAGCCTTCTAGAGACCTGCATGAACATTGGTCTCGGGTGAATGACCTGCCTCCAGATCATCAATCCGCACTGCGTGCTCTGCTTCCATTTCTTGATCCTCTGGTGATTGAATTGGCCCCATCCACGGGTAGTCCATGTCTTCACAAAGCATATCATGAGTCCTCACGTGCTTCTTCACAAGCTCCTTGGTCACTGCGTCCACATCGACATCCAGAAAGTCTGCGAGAAATCTTCCTACTTCAGTGTTTTCGTGATTTCCAATTAGTGATCTTGCGTACTCAAGGTTTGACCCATAAATGTTCACATCTACTGCTGTATGTCCATGAGTACTCCATCCAACCAGCGCTCGCTGAGATATCATATCGGCAAATATGTAACTTGGAGGCCAGAAGAAAAACGCGTCAAGAATGCTGTCAATCTCCTCATCCGTGGCATCGTAGATGCCAAAGTCGTGCTCGAGTAGATCATGGCGAATGAATTGGGCTTTTTGCTTTCGAGAGGCTTTCTGACCGGCCTTCGAATCAAGATAGTAAGCATACTTATGTGCTAGATACGATGCTGAATGAGAGGCATTCGCCAAGATCTCCGGATACCAGACATAGTTTGGATATGGAATACCAATCTGTCTGCCCAGAGCAAGGCCTCCTGTTTCATGGTCTGAGGTTCCAACCATGACTGTAGGAGTATCACTGGCCTTGATGAAATCCAAGACGGCCGTGAAAGCCTTATCATGAGCGAGGACTTCGTGGACTTGAGCAGCCGGATCATTGCCATGACCAGCGTGGTCTATGCGAGAGCCCTCGATCATAAGGAAAAAGCCTTTGGAGTCGGAGTCCTTAGTCGCAGCTTCGAGCGCGGCAAGGGCGAGTTGAGCCATCTCCGCTTCTGAAGGATAGATATGGTCAACGTGAACTCGGTCGATTTCGTACGGAATGTCACCATACGCCATGAGTGCCAGAAGGGGAAGCTTTACGCCGCCTTCAGCCTGTAAATTGTCGAAATCCTTGCGACTGTCAATGTAATTGTAGCCGAACTTGTCCTTGGCCATCTTTACGACATCAGTATCATCATTACGGCATGAACCTTCCGTGGTATTGGGCAAGAAATGGCAGCGTCCTCCACCAATCAGCACATCAACAACCTGTCCCAGCGGGTAATTGCCAACCATCTGCTCTGCAATGAGGTCTTCATAGATTCTGTTGTTGGCATGCGACGCAAAGCATGCCGGTGTTGCATCCGTCAATCGTGTTGTCACTACCAATCCTGTCATGTATCCTGCCTTTTTCGCTGCTTCAAGCACTGTTCCGCATGGTGTGTGATCTGGAAGAACTGATATAGCTCCGTTGTAAGACTTGATTCCACAGCTAAACGCTGTTGCGCCAGCCGCTGAATCGGTAATAAGAGAGTTCGTGCTCAGCGTCCGTGAAGAACCGATCAAATGATTATCCAGTACCAGCACATCATCAATAGAGAGCCCTTCGGTATATTGTCTGAAGCTTCTCGTCATTGATAGAGAAGTCGGTCCCATCCCATCTGAGACCATGAAAATGAGATTTCTCTTGCCTGTAAGCTTGCCATCTTTTCTCCCCTCATCACCTGATCCGTTCGAAGGTACCCGTCTCGATTCGTGGTTGACTACTATCGCAAGGACAATGATGGTAATGGTAGCAAGAATGGCATATACGCTGAGTCCAGCTTCGCGATACTTCTGCCACTGCGAAGGTTCTGTTTTGCCAGTCGCTTGTCTAGTCAATAGCGCATCTTCTTCATTTGCTTCGCGGTATGAATCTTGGGATTCGGCTCTAGCAAGGAGCGGCCGGTCATCTCGCGGCATGGTTGAGTTACTGAGAGTGGACCGAGATTCTACATGAAGATCAGGCAGTCTACGGGTGGAAGTTGAAGAGCGGCGCCATTAGAAATAGAGTATTTATGAGGCATGAGATAGCCATCACGGGACGCAGCTCATCATTCTTTTATTGACATTTCCCAACTCGGTGTGATCATCAGTTCCGAAGTTTCCAACGCTAGTGCAAGTCAGACTTTGCTTCCCGAAGAGGGGTCATTTGCGAGATATATAATTATAATCACTCAAATTTGGCTCTATAATCAGCGCATAGCTCTAGCATTGGTGGTTCAGTGGTAGAATTGGTCGTTGCCATCGACTAGACCCGGGTTCGATTCCCGGCCGATGCAGTTTATTTTTGTTTTTTGGCTCTTCCGACCTCAAAAGTTGAGGTTCCTTTTTGTATTTCCAGCCACAGCTTATTTTCTAAATGAAAACCACCAAGTCCAAGCGGGTGACGGAGTACTGAAGCACGTTCTACCCGACGACTCCTAATTTGACTTTTTATTAGAAATGAAGACGCTCAACACCGATGACTCAAGCAAGGATGGTGACTACAAGTAGGCACCACTGACCTTGCATTTCAACATCGATCTCGAGAGGATGCTTGGTATTTCCACCAGCGTGCACCTACTTCGTGACGCTGGTTTCTAAACACAAACACTATTCTCATCAATGGCCCGGTCTGGACGCTATGCTTGAGCCCACCGACACAAGGAAATCCACTCCTAGCAGACTTGAGTTGTTTTTTGACTTCCCCATAGCACATCGTATGACATACTAGGTAGTGACGCTGGCATGCAAAACAACCTCCCAAACCGAGTCTAAGTCAACAAACCCGCGGCGGCTGCCCCTGGGCCATCATCCATCGCAAATCAAGCAGCCTTTCATCCCACCAAATCCTCAATTTGTTCCTCCTCCCTCAACTTCTCTCTAACCTCCATCAGCGCCTTCCCAAGTAGATTCTTCCCCCATCTATACCTCGGCTCCCTCTCCGCCTGCAGCGCCGTAAACCCAATACCCCTTACCCTATCCCTGCTACTAGCCTCAACCAACTCCCTCTCCCCCGTAGCCAACAACAACGCCCTCAAAGACGGCGGTCCACCCTCCTCATCCTGCCCTCCCTCCCTTCTCAAAATATCCCCCACAAGCTCATCCCCCTCCAACGCCTTCGCCTGCGTAAACTTCAACACGTTCGCCCTAACAACAACATCAAATTTCACCTCATCCCACTTATGCTTGCTAAACCCCCTAATCATCCGACCTAATTTCTTGTGCTCTCGCGGATCCAGTTCGTCGAGGATGATCCATTTGGATTTCTCGTCGTTGAATGTGACGGCTTTGTGGTACATCATATATTGCTCGCAACAGTTGAATTTGATACCGGTGGAGGGGTCTGTTAGGGGGGGAGATGTACCACTGGCTGAGGAAGCCGTAGGGCTCGTTAGGTTTCCAGAAGTAGATTGGCGGAGTGGATGGAGGGGTTTGGGGCTGGTTGGGATCCATGGGTGCTGTTGCAACGGTGTTTGTTTATCTGAATTGAAGTTTGTGGGAAGGTCGAAGATGTTCATGATCTGAGAACGAAAAGTTGTGCTTCGATGTTGTGCGGGGAGTTTTCGTGTAGGGCATGATATATAGATTATGTGTTGGAAGAGGACCTGCACATACCTACTGCGTAGCCTTAATGTGGGCATGATCATATTTGGTGCTCTAGGACAGACATGCTTCTAGCAGATCGGTGACTGGAGGGTGCCTGTTATGACTCACATTTCTTCGTTGGAAGATTGTTCTCTCTGACTTCAAACATGGTAACCAACCACAGCGAGGCAAGGAAAAGGCAGAGACTCAAAAAATGCTGTACCAAGTAGAGCTGTGCCGAGGGGTGCTAATTGGTGATCGTGAAGTGGACATGCCCGTACCGCGAGAATCTGCTCACTTCGATCTGAACAACTTCGGAAAGGATAATTTATGTTGCTTTGCAGTTTGATTGTTTCGATGAATGGCAATGACCTTTGAGGCTTGGCTCATCTTCAGGATGCACCTGTGCTTGATGTGAGAGTGTTAACATGAAAATAAAGCTTGCCAACCTTTCTGCATAGAGAGTGTTTGCATTCTTCAAAACAGAGAGGAAAAAGAGAGAAGATTAGAAAATTGACCTATCATATGATATCACATCACATCGTACCTCATCCTTCCCTAGTCGAGCTAGCTAGCATGACTTCTCCTGAAGCAACTTCAGTCAATATCATTTTCCCACCCCACTACATCACCAAACCTATTTTTCTCCCTCCTTCCACCACAGCACATCACTACCTCTCATCTCGGTCAAATCACAAAAACTGATGAACCCCCTGTTCCACCAGAGCCCCAATTATTCCCGCTCCAACAACCGTCCAAAGCCACTCATTACCCAACTCCTTGACATCCGGCCAAAAGGAGTTCTTCTCCTCGCGGTAGCGCTGGAGATCGGCATGCTTCTGCTCACTGCTCACACTGTAGCGACGCTCCTGGTGGGTCTCGGTGGCCTTATCACCACTAACGTAGCGGAGAAAGGCGTAGTTGGCGAGGGAGCCGATGATTTCGATAGGGGCGAGCATGTCGGATGCGTAGAGAAGGAGAGGGAAAGAGAAGTGAATCAGGGCATCGCCGAGGTAGCTTTTCAGCGGTTAGTTTGTGGAATGACGTGAGGGAAGGGAAGAAGGAAAATGAGGCTTACTTGGGGTGGCGAACGATAGACCAAACGCCTTCTTTGTACATCGTGTGTTGGTCTGAGCTGGTTTGTTTGTGAGCATCGAGTTGGCTGTCGGCGAGAACTTCGAGGGCGAAACCGGTGCTGAAGAGGCCGACGGCTGTGGCTTGAAGGAACGGATGGTATCCACTTAACACGGCACCTTGATGATGGAAGGGGGCAGTGAAGGGTAGGGTGATCAGGGTCTGAAAGATGGCTTCTGGCAGGAAGACTGAGAAGAGAGCCTTGTTCCAGAAATTGGGGTCCTTCTTCATCTCCTCGTAGCGGTCGTCGTCCTTGCCTCGCTTCTGGGCTCGGGTGAAGAGACGGTAGAAGAGTCGACCACCCCATAGCGTAACACCAGTTAAGATGAGACGTTCAGGTCGTGAGAGGGCACCGAGGGCTTGGGAGAGAGGAAGTCCTCGGACAAACACACGTCGTCCGACGGCTGACCACCAACCGTTAATGATGGGGGCAAGAGGCCAGATGAGATCTTTGGTTTGAACATTGTTGTTCACTCGGCCGAGACCGTAAGCGGCGACAGCGAGAGAGCAGTGTAGCGATAGAGATGGGTAAATTGTGTCTTTGAAGATGCCAACATCGAAGAGAGCCTTCTGCCATGGGTAGTGTTCTGAGACTGTAGTAGGAAGGGGGGAGGAGTCGATGTTGACGCCACCAACGTAGGTTGGTCGACTGGCCATATTGTCCTGCCTTCGGCAAGTGACTGCTGGTCGACCGTGTCACTGAACAGGGACGTCTGGATGAGTTTTGTAGCCGTCAACCAAGACAACAAAAAGATACTTGAGGTTGGTGTTTCACATGAGGTTGAGTTCCTGCTTCAAGCGGAACTCTATGACATGAGATGAAGGAGGAGAAGGTCGCGTAAGCATCCCCAGGTTGGTGTACGAGTAAAGCGGAGAATGGGGCATCGGCGTCGGCATGGTCAGAAATCCTGGGGTAGTCTTACAAAGCACGATCGTTCATTGGTGGTAAGCACCGTGTGTTGGTCGCGGGACTTGAGGTGTGCTCCTTGACAGGGGTTTGATTCGTTGAGTGGCGTTTATTAGCTGAAGTCCATGAACTCTCAGTAGAGCCATAGCAGACCACTCATTTGTTTGGAGCTGGTCATTTCGCGCAGAGCAATGGCAGTCGAAACACCAACCACACATAGAAAGTAAACATCTAAACTCTGTCTATCTGATGGTGTATGTTGAGCATTTTCCACCAAATACCAATGAAAAGCAATCAACATGTAATACGATACAATACGTCTGGATATAACGCTCGTTCCTAGAGTATGAACGGGTACTGACTGTGAACAAGACACTAGCGTGCGACAATGCTGTTCCAAGAATGCTTCAGACCAAGCCCTGCCTTCATACTATTGGTCCATTGATCATTCAACGTCCCAATTCCAGTACGCTCTCGCCCTAGGAGATAATCTGACAACACGAACACAGGGAATAGTCACCTCAGGAACCACGCAGCGGGACACACGAGATTTTTTGACTCCAAGTAATCTTCCACTGGACGGCAAAAGACTTGAAAGCCTCGCTCGCCCTCATGCCATCATGTAACATTTCCGGCCCTACCCTCCCGTCAAACGCAAGACAAGTCTTCGATACCTTTAGATCAGGTAGTAGTGACTGCAGTGACTCTCCCTTTCCCTCCAAAAATATGCCAAGACAGTGTCTCCATCTCAACCACCTGGAATTTGGCCAAATTCAGAAGAAAAAATTGGAGCATAGCGGGATCGAACCGCTGACTTCTTCGAGATCAGACACATATGAAGCAGAGTAGCCGTAACTCCTATGCCATAAATAGTGTGCAAACGAAGCACTCTACCACTGAGTTAAAGCCCCTGAGGTGTTCTGAAGACCTATTGATGGAAGAGAATTTGCATTAATAGGAATATAAGTGTCTGGAAGCCGTCGTTCGGCATTGTAGAGGGCAGGTACTCCGGGTCGGGAGAGTAAGGCAAACATGATGGGATTGTGACAGAATATCGAGGGGGTAGTGAATTGCCGGAGAGTAGGTGTGGTAATGAAAGGACGTCGAAGGCCGTAATGGCCGGAGGTAACTGGACCTTGGCTAACCCAAACAATGCTTGTGTCTGCTCGTAAGTGAGTTTCTATGCATAAGACTCGTGGTTTGCCAAAGATGTTTTCTGCGAGTCTCATTGAGCCTCCGTCCTTGTACGTGTAAGAGTCTTCCGCACCTCTGCGCTCACTGCTCTTATACTTCAAATTTTAGGCACCATGTTTTTGTTCTTTTGTCCTCAATACTTTCTCACCTTCGTGCCGGTCTCTTCCCAGCCGGCGGTTTAGGCCCCGTCCATCCACCTGGCAAAAACACAGCCCCGACACCTGCTCCCCCTTCGACGCCTCTTTCTTTGGCAAGCAAGTTGTAAGCAGCCGCTGCATTTGCCGTATCCATAACATCAATTCTGCAACCCAACACTTCCATGACATATTTCCTGCACTCTTGGCTCAACATCCACAGCCTGGCACCTGTGCCGAAGATCAATAGATCCGGCTTCGGATGTAACAATTCCAACAATCCTAAGCTCTGTGGCGGGATATTCAGTATTCCTCTCTTTGCATCTAGCATATCACCAATTCGCGATTGTTGCGCAGATCCACTATTCTGAGACTCGGGTAGCATCCACCAGGGTTCCCAATTGAAGGCTTCACCACCGACCAACACGATCCCGCGGCCCCCCTCTGTCTTCACGCCGTTGTCGAGATGGAAGCCGTCAGATGTGCAGGCATCGATGGAGGTTGCTGGGGCAGGAATATTGCCTAGGACATCCATGACACCAAAATCAGTTTGAGTGTCTTCGGACGACTTGGGACCGCGGTCAGTGTGAGTCGGTGCATAGGGATTACGTGAGGCGCGAGTGCCAGGTACTGATAGAGGGAGGTGGTGCCGCGAAGTCGTCGTTAGTGATCGAGTTGTGACTGAGCGCTGTTTGATTGTGTTTAAAAGGTTACGGTGGCACACCTCTCGAGTTATAGGAGTATGGAGAGCGGTTTTGCGTGCTGTACAATTGACTGCAAATCGCAAAGCTCTGAGGAGCTCCAAGGATGGCGCATTCATTGTGAATGGTTTTGCAAGAACTTGAGCAACCAGTGGCGGCTGTCAGGGTATAGTAGAGACTTGCGGTTTATCGAGATAGATAGCTAGAGAGAATACGATGGTAGGAATTGTGGTGGAGGAATTAGTATATGCACGACGTGAATAACAGTTATAAATCAAATGCGTGAGAGGAGCAGTAGATGTAATGATGTAGGATGCGTTCATTGGCGGTCACCGAACTTGGTCGAATCAACCAATCGGAGGTAGCTTACCTAAGATACATGTAAGTTGTGAATTTGATGTTCAGACGACACCAGAAAACGGAAAGCTCCAGTTTGTACGGTTGTATATGATCAGGCAGAACGATCACCCTGGAAACATTACGGATTGAGTGAGTGTTGTATGGGAACGCAAATATCAAATTCGTAAAAGGTGAACTAAGGGCGACTGGATTCGCCGTGGTGGTTGATGTAATGCATCAATTGCGCTTCAATGATCAATCCAATGCTCAATAACAGCCAAGCAAGAAACAAAGAACGCTGTACGAATCCTCACAATATACACATCGCAACGATCGCTACCACTGCAGCGAATAAGCTTCCCGATAACACCTTGTTATCGGCCTGAATATTCGAAGCACCGCTCTTGCCACTAGTACCACCTTGGACGAAGCCCGAGGATGAGCTCGCAGAGCTAGACTTGGTCTGCGCTGCTGCAGTCGTGGTGGTGGTGCTATCCCCTGCATGGTTGTCGTTCCCAGCGCCAGTAACTCCTGGAACAGTATTCGCGGTTGTGGTGGGGGTGCCAGACACGCTAGAGGAGGCGTTCTTGCCTAGATTTGTATCCAGACCATCAGCGAGGAAGGACCCAAGGACAGTGGGATTGTTAGTGATCGCAAAATCACTTTCGTTGGCGTTTTTGTTGGTGAGTTGGTAAGATATGGTTCCCTTGACCTGAGCATCTGAAGGAGCGTCGTAACACTGAACATTGACATAATTGAATTGGGAAAAATAGTAACCGTTGGTCATGTAAGGAGAATTCCAGCTGATCTGGCCACCAGCCCAGTTAATAGTGCCTTGCGGATTGGTCGGGAGGCCAGCAGGCCACAGTGACAACTGTACTCTTGCCGGACTCTGAGGGTAGGAATAGCGGTTGGCGGTTGCATTCCAAGTATCGGATTTCTTGAGTGTTCGAAGGACTGTTCCGTCAATGGACCATGTGAGCTGATCTGGCGACCAATCGAATTCATAGAAGTGGTAGTTTTGCATGGAGTCGCTAGGAATGGACAAGTTTTTCTCGTTATTATCTGGTAAACATTAGTGGCTGGCCCATAACCTGAAATTCCATTGCTCGGCTTACAGTTTGTAACACCCAGAGAATAGAAGTTGGACTGGGCGGTCCGAAGATCCGTGCCGATAAACTCGAAATCGATCTCGTCCTTGGTATCGCTCAAGAGAATGAAGGCAGTGACTACACCAGCGCCAGCGCTGGTCTTCAGCATCGCACCAACTTTGCCATACCAAACATAATGTGTGCTGGTCAGCAGTGTTCCAACAGTGCCTGATGCCATAGTAAGCAGCGCAGTATTTTGGTATTCTACTGGCTCGCCGGACGAAACCCAACCAGCTTGAGTGGCATCTCCGAGATATTTTGTGTTTGCTTGAATGCTGCTCAAATCGCTGAAAGTGTAATTTTTGGATTGGCACACTGGCGCCGGCATGCATGCATTGAGGCTATATGAATTGATAGGATCGCAGCCGCCTAGGCAATATGCGCCGGTTCCACACTCGCCATATTCTGCGACTTGTCAGTATGCTTTGTACATTCTTCATTTTGATTCCACGTACGTGAGCAACAAGGTGAGTCCTGAGGACAAAGACTTCCGCCACCACAGCTGGCTGCCAGAGTAGGCGCGACGATTGCGGCTAGCAAAAACGAAGCTGCCAGGAACCGACCCATTTCGTTGTCCCTGTACAGTGATCCACTCAATTCGTAGTTGATATCGATTTTGACTTGAGTGCCAAATTTTAGAGGCTTGAACGATAGGTGGTACAGATATGCTTGTAAATGGAGGCTTCCTCGTTTGTTGTTTCAAGTTGCACGATAATCGAACAAGGGGTGAAATAAAAGATGGTGGAACGAATGTTGTACAGGAGCTGCAAAGTGAATGATTCTGTGCAACGAGCGACGAACAACAAATGTGGCTGAATGAAGGAAGGATCGAGAATTGAAGTCGACTGTGAATGAGAACAAAGACTGTGAACAATATCGCCTGTTACAAGTACTGTAGGAAAAGTCGTGAGCGCAGTTCAAGGAAAACACGGGGATAGTGAAAATGGATCTGAAGCAGGCTTTGCAGGGGCCAGTCCGCGCGTTCGAGGTCAAACCGTCTTACGGATTCAAGCCTAGCGGGTGCCCTGAGGGTTGCTCAAAGAGACTGTTTAACTGGCTGTTGGGCTTTTCGTTGGGGCCGTGACCACAGAACTAAGCCACCCAGATCCCAGTCGTGTACCCAAATAGATGCTAGTGGCGAAACTCTAGACTTTAAAGAATCTTGCAAATCACAAAATCTTCGTTCTATCAAGACGGATTTTGGTGCCACAAGAATCAATCTATTCAATGATATGATTGAACCACTGGGGATTCATGGTTGTATAGCCTCTTGATTCAGCATTTGATTTCCAGAAGGGAGAATTCATCCGGAGAATAAACAATTGCAGTACAGTATACAGTGGGGCGCGATCTTCACGCGCCGCTGCGCTTGCTTCTGCCATGGTGGCTCTCCGCCACCAATCAGAGTCTGACTCGGGTAGGCATCCGAACAGTCGGGTGCTACTGAACCACAGTAAAGGTAACACTTCTCTCCTGTTGTCTATTTGCAAGTTCACCACGAGCTGGTCAATCGCTGAGTGACTCCATCTCCATCTACAGCCTTGCGATGTTGGCGGCCGAAGAGATCATCTTTTTAACAACATGAACATGTTTATTTGATATTGACTCCATCTCGGATCAAGAATCATGACCACCAAAGAAACACAGACGGGCTGGTGCAGTTGCTTCAGACTGATGTGTTGCTTGCCACGTTATCACCTTTGTGATGATGTGAGTAGGTAAACAGTATGTTTTGTGTTCATCTCTGTTCCATAGCAGGCAGACTCTTGCACAGGATGACGGCGTGGTTAGTATCGTGGATGAAGATCAAATGCAAGGTGCGGTGTTTAGTATCACCTTTGTCAATGGCCGGCTTGGTTGTAGAGTCAAACTCTGAGAGAGGCGTTAGGAAGGCTCGCAATATTGCTTATTTGACCATGCTCAACGCGCACTTTGGTGCACAGTATCATCTGGTGTTCGAGGATTGTAACTCTCTAGTATTGAACTTAGCCTTGCCGTCTAAATGTTTCGTGGAGGTGAAGGATAGTTTATGGCTGTGGACAAGACTTTCCAGAAACAATCTGTAGCTGTTCTGGTGATAGAGTACTGTCTGGGGAACTCTCAAGACCAAGGTAGCTCTACTCGTGAGTAAGTATGTGAACACATACTGTGGACAGGCAATCTTCGGACACTGAGGAGTGCATCCGCTATGGAGCAGTACAGCTAGCAAGTCATTTCTTTCATCAGGTTTCATGTTAGACAGCAAGCGAGCTTTGTATTGAGACGGGGAAATTATCCGGATCATACCAGAGTTTACATCAGAATAAAGTTCAGGTAAAGGAGATTTCGAGGTATACTGTGTGTAGCAACAGTCTTTTGTGACAATCATCCTGCATGCTGGGCCCGCCGTCGCAGCTGGCAGGCAACTAAATTCAAACTGGTTCATGTCGTAGACTGAGTTTGAGCTCGTACGCAAAGAGATCGTCGAGCTAAGGGGTAGTGACAATGTCATTGTAAGGAACACCCTTGATTGTTTGATGTGTCTATTATCTTATCGCATTACCTTAATTTGACCGACTTTGACTCGCCGAGTGGAATGAGGCAGATCACACCAGACATCACGTTGTGTAGCCTTTCCACCTATCCCACTTTGCTGAGACTTGAAGTGATGGAACATGAAAGTAGTGTGAGAGGACGTTGTGGGACAGTGGATTCCGACTCCAATCAATGCCTTTCTTGGCCATGCTAATTTCCTTTTGGCTCTCCACCACTGCCAGGTACTCGACCTTCCGAATGCTTCTCTTAATGCATAGTAACGTACCTGAGCTTATCTGTGTTGCTGGCCAAGGCACGAGTGGTTTTCGCATTCAGGCCTCTCGTTTATCTCTCGACAATGCCGTCGTCGCTTTTGTGCTTGGATGACTGCCATCTACAGCTTGGTTGTGTCAAGCTCAAATCATGGCCACAGAAACTACTGGAGTGTTGCAAACACAACGCAAGAAACAGTTGAACCTACGACTAGGTACCTAGTACATGTAGTGGTCCTCATTGTAAAGCTTATTGAGCTAAAAGGTCCTCCTATGGTATCATCCCTGTACTTCACTTCACCGCGTCTTTCCTCTCTGAGCCTCTTGGTCTCGTGCTCCTGACCGTGCTTCCCCCGTGCTTGCCATGAGAACAGTTTCCAGTGTTAGTAGATTGGACCACCCCGGTAAGCTCCTGCCGTGAATACAAGAAGCAAGCCAGGTACTCAGCACATGAGAACTTGAAGTAACATTCACCTCGCCTTTCTGTTTCTCATTTTCGAGTCTGCCAGCTATTCACCTCTTGCGCCTGATTTAACTTTGTACAACTCTAGTGATTTTGGATTGATACTAGAGCTTCAGTAATATCTTGTTGCCAGAGCACACTATTGTCTCATCACAGTATTTGCATTCAGCACTTGCTCGTCGGCTCGAGTTACAGCGTGCAACCAAAGACGAGGTCGTCGACTAACTCAGCACCCAACTCAGAACAAAGAGTCGAATTCGACAGTTCACAAACGATACGTCACTCCTCCATCCGGGGTGTCGCCTTCAATATGGGCCACGCTGCCTCCAAACCAGATCCTAATGCCAAATTCAGAGTGATCGGTGCCGGTCTCTCCAGGACTGCAACCACATCCTTCGGTGCTGCATTGTCTGAACTACTTGGTGGTCCATGCTATCACGGGGGAACACAACTGCTGTGCTCCGACGAGTCTGTCATTAAAAGATGGATCGAAGTCTTCCGCAAAACCCCAATCTGCAACGAACAGGATAAGCAATTTGTGCACAGCGAGATCAAGGCTCTGATGGATGGCTTCGTCGGTTGCACAGATCTTCCAGGAAATGCATGTGTGGAGGAGCTGTTGGAAATACATCCAGATGCCATTGTCATATGCACGGTTCGGGATCCGGAGAAATGGTGGGATTCTATTCGCCCAATTGTCGAGAAAGCCAACTTCACACTTCTGTTCTGGATTCTATTACCAGTCCCCAGATTTAGATGGTTCCGTACATATCATGACGCTCTCGACAATGGGAACTTCGGCCACCACCACTTCTTGCCTAGTGAGGAGAAGAAGCCGTCAAGAAAGACCTGGGATCGACATATCGAATACCTTAAGAGGGTCGTCCCACAAGACAGATTGTTCTTCTACGATGTTCGAGACGGTTGGGAGCCATTGTGTAATATGCTGAATGTGCCGGTGCCCAAGGATAAGCCATTCCCGAGATTGAACGATACCGTAGCTGTGGATGGTATCATGAAATCTGGTGTACGGCAAGGAATAATGACATGGGTGGGTATTGGTATCGCGATGTCGGGTTTCCTCTACACCGGGCTTCGAATGGGTAGCACATGGACAGAAATGGGTATCACGGCGGCGACTGGCTTCTACATTGGGCAACAAGTGCCAACGGTTCTGCAGATGATCGCTCGCAACAGAGTTGGCACACGTTGATCTTGGTCTTTTTCGGCTGATATGGAATACAGTCTTCAAAGCATATCGTGTTCTTTCTTTCAAGTCTGGCACGGATAAGGGTCGATAGAGCTTAAATTTGTATAGACTAGGGATATATTGTAATACCACTTTTACCAACACATTACCAATACTTTCATTCTGCTGGTCCAGGGTTCGTAACGAAACGTGAGAATCAAAGGAACCGATACAGCCAGGGTTGGTGAAGAAAGAAATTACTGCATGCAACTTCCCAATGTTTACAACCTACTGAACACGCCATGATGTCAAAAGCGAGAGCTGAGCTGATCGAATATACACGGAAACCACGCATGTAAGTCATTGACCGTTCACACATATCCAAGGCAAAATCACGATGTTGATGTGACCAGTAGAGTATTGTAGCTTTTAAAAACAGTATCAAGATCATTGCCAATAAATATCATCATCATCAATCCATAAATTCATTAACTATCTCAGACAAAAATACCGCTTGCTTGCCGCCCACTCGCTCGCCTGCTTCCGTATCGTGTTATACTGTAACAACCTGAACACTGTACTGCAAAGCACAATTTATATCCTTCAAGAGCTTCGTCCATTCATTTGCTTCCACGCTGTATCGTTTGTTTACTAAACACCCCCCCCCTCTCCCCTTCCCACAGCCGATCTCACCTCCTAATAACACTAGGCCCCGTCATCCTCCCACCACCCGCAATAAGACTCTGTCTCACAATCAAATCCGCCGCCGCCGCAGCCGCAAGCCGTTCCTTCTGCCTACTCCGATCCTTCAAATATCCGCTAGCTTCAGGCCTCATTCTCAGAATCCTCAGAATCATATCATCGCTTGGTTCGGCCTGCGCGGCTTTCCACTTCTCTTCCTTGGCGCGACGCATCGTGCCTAGGTTGCGCGCAAGCATAATACTCTTGGCGCGTTTGGCGCCTGGTGCGGCGCCGGCTGCGAGAAGGCCACCGCCACCACCGAAGGCAGCTGGTGCGGACATACGTGAGCGTGCTTGTTGTTGGTTTTGGGCTGTTGCGCTTGCGATGCGCTCGGACGTGCGGATTAGGTTTTCGGTTGTGTCGAAGTAGAAGAAGTTTAGAGATTGGAGGTCGTGGTATTTCGGGCTGCGGAGGACGTTGGTCGGCACGCCGTTGGCTTGGCCTGTTTCTTCGTCGACGGCATTGAAGAATTGGAAGAGGCTGTCTAGCCATTTGAATACTATGTCTAGCTCTGGTTGGGTGAGTGGCTTTTGCTGTGATGGGAGGTCGGAGAGTGCGGGCACTAGGAGTGATTCGACGGTGTTGAGGACTTCTTTCCATAGTCGCGACATGACTGCGATCATGGCGCCTGGCGTCAATGTTTGGTTCATGATGAAGAAATTATCGTCAAAATAGTTGAACAGAGGTTTTAGGACGTCCATGTCTGAATGTTCACTTGGTGCTTGCTGAGTACGATTCCGATAGACATAGGATGATAGAGATGCGACTGTAGACTTGGTTGTTAGACTTTGTAGTTTCTTTCTTGATAGGGAGTTGTTGATATGCTCAGACAGTTTGTCAGTGATTGATCGAGTCATATCTCGCTGCGTTCGTTGTAAGGCTCGAAAAGCTTTGCCGAAGTAGAACTGGATGTCATCCCTCTCGCCTTCCATACTCACTTTTACAAGCATACGTCCTTGTGTATCTAAGTTCAACCAATATTCTCGTGGCAAGAAGTCTCCAAAATGAGCTGGATCAAGCTTCAGCGTAGTACGACCAACGTAGTCACCGTCACCCATAGCGTCCCAATCCCAAACAGTGGCAATCATATTCAAAGGTCCCTGCGTGCTGATATCCACAGCCTCTTCCCATCGAGGGTTAAGATTGCGATATATCGTCTTGCTCTTGAACAGGCGCTTCTGCTTTTCGTCTGTGAGTACGACATACGGATCGCTGTAACCATTAACATCACACGCTTTCAATCCTTCCGCCTCCACGATTTTAATTGTGAATACGTAGTTCGTGGCCTTTCGCTTCTGTTGCACCGGAGGTGGATTGTGTTGTTTTATCACGTCGGCAAGCATGTCAACGTTCATTTCTTTCTCGACCTGATCCCATTTCTGTATGGCGAAAGCAACATCATTGAGCTTGACGAACGATTTAGGATAAAACTGAAATGGTTCGGTCCTCGTCTCGTTGTTCCAGGTATCCTTAGCATATCTCATCAACTTCTCTTGCCTCGTCTGAGTGGCTGCCAACTCTTGCTCTGGTGTCAATCTGTTCATCTCCTTACGAAACAACGAATCGAGTATATCACAATATCTTGCGATGCCATCTCCAAGTGATTTGGACAGCGCAGTCATGAACTTCGCATATGTGAGATCATCGTCCCATTCGAGCTGGGACACTTGCTCCATAACCTGATTGAAGGATCTGAACATATCAAGGACGGAATTACTATGGCGTTCATCTTCTGTCGGCGGACGGCTTTTGTCCTCATTACGGGTTTCGAAATTGTCTTGTTTGATTGCTTCATCGACCCAGCCCACGATCTGTTCCTGCGTAGCATTAACCCATCGCCACACAAATTCCTGCAGCTGCTCCTCAACTTTATACGGAAATGTTTGGCCAGGTAGAGCGTCAGCATATACTCGTCTGAAGTTGGAAAGATCTTTGTAGAGGTCGAAACCATCCTGAATTGGGACTTCCTGCCCCTTTGCTTTGGCCATGTCCAAGATTGACTCAATCATAGCCCTTGAATCCTCCGCATAGGAAGGCAACACAACCTGCAGCAGAATGATTAGTGGGTTGATCCCCAGAACCTCGGGGTTGTTTCGATATCGCTTCTGAATCTTCTGGGCTTGAGCGAGCACCTTCTTGCCGAGTTGCATGATGTGGTAGAACTCCCAAGTTTCCTGTTCGCCAGGAATTTCCTTGTCGACAAACTCAGAGTATGTATCTTTTGCCTTGACTTCCAAACCCTTACATACTTCTGATTTGAAGTGGTTGAATTCTTTCATATTTTCATGAAAACTTGGATCACTGCAAATGTGCTCGTCTATGACTGCTAGAATCATTCCAAGTAGAGGCGACTGCTTGTTGTCATATGCAGTCATCATCGCATCATATAGCTCTCGTAGTAAACTGTCATGGATGCCTGATAGCACACGTTGCATTGAACTGAAGTCTGAAGTCGTCCATTTGAACCGATCGTAGAAAGCAGAGGTGACTACCAAGGAACTGCGCTTGTTCTTTCCTTCTTCTGGTGTAGGCTCTTTTACATAATTGAATGCAGCATCAAGATGTTCGAGAGTGATCATTTTTTCCGCAAACTTTTCGCGTATGCAATCAAGAAATAGAACAATTCTGGAGAATTTCGGAATCCGCCACCGCAGCGCAAGTTCGCTAAGGAAATCCGTTGATTGCTTTGACAATACATTGGACCCTGCTCCACTTGTCTCACCATCAAGCTGACCGGAGAGATCACTGCTGAGAGCAAGGCTCATAATGTAACGGAAAGTGCCTCTGGCATCGACAGGGATGAAAGTAAATAACTGTTCTTCATTGTCATCAGCTGCCAGCGAGTCATGTACTTGCAGTCCGTTCAAATCAGGCAGCCCCATTTCGAGGGCTGAACCCTCGATTGGAGCCAGAGCTTTAGAAAGCTCGGCATAGGCACCATCCATAATGACCGATGCTCGTTGAGCATTCAGTTGAGATAGATTCGTCGCGCCAGAAACTTGGGCCAAAGCCGGATTGATTTGTATAATAGCAAGAATCATCTGCGACAAGTCCGGGGCTTCGGCCTTCTTCCACTCTTCATACACCTCTTTCGTCTCGAAATCAACCTCACTAAGTGTTCGTCTTGAGTTCATGTTTAGTAGTGTTTGATAAGTTTTGAGGTCTTTCAAAGCTGCTTCCTCCGTCCATTGCGATTTGTGATGGTCTATGTCTGATTGGAGCATCGTGGTTCGTAGGCCGAATATGCGGCCAACCTCTTGGACAAAAGTCATGTCTTTCACCTCATACGAGAGAGGAACCTCTTCTTCGATGACATTTTTGGTGGTCTCTGTTAAGGGACTTGCAAGGTCTTCTTCGTGCTGGTAAAGCTTCTTTTCAAGGTTGTTGAGTCTGACGGCCAAATCCTTACGTTCCTCAGCCCAACCCTTTTCTTTGAGCACTGAGCCCATAAGTCGCACAAAAAGTGCAAGATGTCTGTCAGCCGTTCTTTTAACCGCCTCGTCATGCGGTGATTTGCCTCTCGACAGTTCGCCCATGGCCTTGGAATAGAACATCAGCACAAGATCCTCGGCACGTTTTGATTCTTCTGCCTGCTTCCTGAAAGACGGCGCAGAGAAGTGGTTCAGGAATATGGCGAAGGAGCTTCGGACGGCTGGATCCGAGTATTCTGGCCTTTTCTCTGTACCCGTGATGATGGCCTTTAGTTTGGTGTCCAATGCCTTCACAAATGCGTGCGGGTACTTCTCGCTCTTCGTATCGCGTGTCTTCGAAAAGTCCATCATCAAGTCATGAATGGAAGTGGATGTAACAGTCTTAGCAACCGGCTTCTGGATTGTCCTCTTGCGCTTCGCCCGGGGCTGCAAGAGGTAGTGGAGGTATGCCACCCGCAGGGCATAGAGATATGCTTCCTGACTATCGATGGATCTCTTTCTGAGCCTCCCGGCTGCACTCTGTGGTGTGGTCCCATTCTGCAGACTGCTCAACTGCCCATTGGTGAATTGTGTATCAAAGTTCATGAAAGACATCGGTGCCGCATCAGCAAAATCGTAGAGGGTGCGAGTCCTGCTCGCTCATGCAACCGCTGCTCTGCCAAATGATGCGAATGGACTTGGATTCGGCTTTCCAGTAATATCGTGATGGACGTTCCTAGGTGCGACAGGCTTTGTGTACACAGTTTGCCCTGCAAGATCTGAATCCTGGGTTAATGTAAATGTTATATGTTCAGTTATGCCCAAGACATCGGCCACTGTACTTGACCAGGATCATATGCTCAAACTCGGATTTGTGGCGATGCTTGGAGGTAATTCGTACTGCTGGAGATCGTAACAAGGAGAAAGATGATGGTTACACTTCTCGCGCCCGTAGAATATGAGATTGGAGTGTTAAGGACGGCGAAGACGATTACCTGGTGATATTGTGATGTTCAAAGAGGGGCTGATCAACTTGCGCCAGTCACCAGTTGAACGAGCTCATCAATCTCATATGCCCGTAAGTCAAGCAACCATTACAACACAATGTCTAATATTTACGTGAAGTACAACGTGCAATAGATTGCTCAATCCGAAGCGAGCATACAACGAATCTTTGTTCTGGAAACTTGTTGTGTTTCATCAGTCATGACAGTGCGGAATCCAGCACATCTACAGTAATAAAAACAACCACGATTAGAAAATCGTTGCACCCTTCAACGTCTCGCAATGTGCAGTGTCGCTAGTATGCTGAGGACCAACCCCAACTCCGTTGGTATGCAGCCTTCATCCTGTGTATACCGTCAAACATCAGAGTCTTGATGCTTTCCAATCCCTATATACAAGACGCCATGGGCTGCATCATGTGCCCAACCAAGGTTCATAACTATTCTGAACAATCAACGCCATACATTTTTACTACCGGGCATCAAGCTCGTGCGAACATTACCAGAGCCAAAGCCCATGTTTTCCTTTTCCCTTCCGTTTCCATGATTGATATTGCTTAGCCGTAGCGCGGCTCTCTCACCAACACTCATGCCACGAGGTTGGCTGCTTTGTGCACAATCGTTGTCTGCGACACCGGTCATGGTCGTTCTTCGACCACTGCCAGATGCGACTCGGTGATGTGTGGTAACTCCGTCAACTCGCGGACTGAGGACTCCGGGTTTCCAAATGTCAGCTTTCGTTGGCGGTGGCATGACCATTCTCCTAACATGGCCAGCGCCGAACATATCACCAGTGCCTGGCGGAGATGCTGCTGTCGCTGCAGTAGGTGATCTGCGGCGATGTGTTTTGGAGACGCCGGAAGTTCTGATGGAAGACGAACGCTTAACTGCACTGCTTATTTTCATGACTTCCTGGGCGCTCAGTCTTGCGGGGTCTTGGTTCTCTTCGTCGGAGCTGTTTGCGGAAGCGACCTCTTCGTCTCGCACATCTGGAACAGGTGGTGACTTGCTTGACCGCCGGTTAGCCAAGTCACTCTTCCATTCTCGCAATGGCGATTGCTCCGTGTCTGACGAAGAGAAATTGTTTGTTTGTGGTGCAGCAGAGATTGTTGACGTGTCAGGTGAGCCTTCCGTCTTCCTAGACAGGAAGCCAGCCTTGAAACGATCGTTTTTAGAATGAATTGATAATGTTGGTTCAGGTTTTGGAGGGACTGGTGAGGATTGTGGAGATGCAGCATCCTCCATTCTCTGCGCAAAAGAGGATATTTCAGATGCAGGTGGCAGGACGGGCAGTTCCACGGTTGAGTCTTCCATAGGTGACGGTGTGAACTTCTGTGGAGTTTTGTATTCTGCGAGAGCGCCATCTTCGGTATCGTCCCTCCATCGCACGGCACGTTTTGCCCCTTTCGTTGGGGATTTGCGCTTCTTTGCAGTGAAATTCAGCTGCACACCCTTCTTGACACTTCCTAACAATCCGCGCTTTCTGGGTGATGCTCTTACAGGAGTACCTGACAGGAGTAGAGCGTTGGTCAGAGAGTTCAGTGGCCGAGCCGGACTCCCTTCGATTACATTACTGAATCGTTTGCGACGTTTGGGCGTGCCAGCTCTCGAAGGTCCAAATGCTTCCACAGGAGCAAGGCTTCCATCAGGCTTGACAACATGCGATACTGCATTCGTGGTGGCGTTGAGCATCTTGCTCAAGATTTCCTTGCCCTTCTCAACAGCCTCATCGGTGCTCATTCGATTCATCTTGTTTATCGCGGCGATCGTCTCGAAGTGCGCTTGAATCAGAACTTGAGCAGTTGCTGCATCGCTGAGCTTGTCATTCTCGGCCACCGCAGCAAGTGCTTCTCTCTCAGCATTAGCCTTCAGCAACTCCGCTTCCCGACTCAGGGTTGAAGCATCGCTAGTGTCGCCAGTATCGATCTCCCTGAGCTGACCCAGCCCTAATTCTAAAGCAGAGTTTAGGCTTCGCTCCCAGTTGTTCTTGGTAATCTTCTGCTGACAATGATGGCGGCTAGATTCAAGTTCGAGCATAACACCTTGTGCCGTCTTCCGAACAGCTTCGAGGTTACCGAGCAGTTCTTCATCCTCCAACAAATCACACACTGCGTCGAAGGCTGCAATCCACGAAGAAAGCATAGAGGTTCGGCGGCCAATTTGACGCAATTTGACCATGTTCAGGACACGTTCCTGACGCTCCCCGGCGGAATGCTCATATGCACTACGGATGCGCATGACGCCTTCGCGAGCCAGGCTTACTTTCTTCTCGTTCTGCTTCTTAAATCTGGCAAAGGCTACACTCTCATAGTCTTTGGCCTGAGCCTTGAGCTCATTGATAAGAGCCATCTGTTCGTCAATCTTTACCAAAAAGTCTTTGACATGTCGATTTACATTGTAGACGTTTCTTGTGACCTTGGTTTGAATGTTCTTTGCGCGGTTGGCATACCGCAAAGTGTTCTGTGTCTCGTCGAAGTGCTCACTCGATGGACTTACACAGACAATCATAACTGTTTTGCAGTTGCCGCCCAACGAAAATTTGAGAAGGCGGGTTAGCTTAGAATTGCGGTATGGAATATGGTTGGTCTTTCGTTTGTCGCACAGCGCGTTGATACAGCTTCCCAAAGCCAGCAAAGACTTGTTGATATTGGCACCTTCCAGCAGCCTCTCACCACGATTCTTGGTCGCACTGGCCCTCTCACTGCCGGCAAGATCAATGATACTGAGAGTAGCCATAGTGTGGGGTTCTTCGACACTGGCGTTTCTGTCCTTTTGTGCGATGTTGATCTGCAGCACAGCGTGTGAGCGAGAAGAGGTAGCATTAGCTTCGGTAGGTGACATGGTTCGAGCGGTGTTGCCCTGAACAATCATCTCCATAACCTCCTCAACATTCTTCGGACTGTGACTAGAGAGGCCGGCCACCGAAACAGCCTGATTAGAGTCTTCTCTCAGCATCAAACCGCCTTTTGTGAAGCCTGTTGTGCTTAGAAGATCTCGAATGGTCTCGTTGTATATTTCAAGGTAGGACAGCGATATCTCAGTGACTTTCTCACCTGACAGCTCCCCCACGCGCTCAAAAAGTTCTTGCATCGTTAGGTATATGATTCCAGGTTGTGAAGGGGTGCCGCTGATCGTATGTGTTTTACCACAGCCGGTCGCGCCGTACGCGAAAACAGTCGCATTATATCCATCCAGCACATTGTCGAGCAATGGTCTTGTAGTAGCCTCGTATACATCCTGTTGCAATGCGTTCTCGTCGAAGATACGGTCAAACCCAAACTTTGTATCTTTCACTCTCTTGCCCATAGGCCCCATCGATTTCGAGAACTTTTGAATGGGGTTGTCTTCGGGAGGATCAAAGATTCTGCCAGAAAGTGGTCAGCACAGGATCGAGTTGGGAATGAACAATTGGTGCAGGCCTACAAGCACTTGTCGTCGACGACGCTAATGATGGATTTGATGCCTTTCTGCAGTGACTTTGGCGTTGGTGCAGCGGCCAAGGAGCCATCGCCCAGAAAGATTGTCGAATCGTCGCATGTTCGTAGTTGCGCTGCCTCTCGGATGGTAAAAGGGCGTACTCGAATAGTGACGGAGATGGAGGAAGCCCCATCAGAGGCGCTCATAATGGTCTAGGTCCAGTTCGTGAGCAAGAATGTTGTACCGAATACTGGCAAGTAAGGTATACTGGAAGACAATAAAATAGAGGCTGTGTCTTTCGGGACGTGGAATCGGAGTAGCGACGTCTAAGTGCAAGAGCCTCGATGCAATGGAAGCATGGCAGTACAAACAATAGTGTAGTGGCAGCGATGTTTACTCCAGTGCCTGATTGGCTAAAGCTTTGTTGTGGTTTTACGCAAATGGTCGACCGCACGCGAGCTTGGCACTCGTCGATCAGCCTCATCCCGAACCGCGCTAGAACCAAAGCAGCGCTGTTTGCATCGAGTCCTTCAAACAGAGCTGTGATTGCAGCTCCAACTTACACAATCTCAGCTTGTCTGTTACACGCGCCTCGTTCATAATTTCAGGCCACTGATACCTACTCACAACCTTCGAACCTTTCCGGTCGTCGGTACAGCACTTGACGGAGCCATGGCGACCTCAGAACCTTAAGGCTTCTGGCAATCACTTGATGCTTGCCACACTGCTATGACTCTCAATTATTCTCAGAGGCACGTCGAGAGATCCGCACAAATGAACAGGAATCATCTGTGTCTTGGGTAGATTTGCCGCGACAATATGCTCCATTGTTATCCGATCACAACAGATATGCTCGAGATTAGCATGCCACTTTTGCTTGGAATCGACGAGTCTCGCTCATTATAGAGCCCAAATTTGTTATGACGGACTCGGAGCAGAGTTTTTCCTTGAACGGATACACGCGGCCAGAAAAGGACGCTAAACCACCGGCAGCGCTTCCGGAGGTTCGATAAGCCTTCCCGCCGTTCTGCGCCCGACGTATCGGAGACTCAGAAACCTTTGTCTGGTGCACCTCATGCCGCATATCATCGTCTTTCTATGCTGCTATTGTCGGATCGCCTTCATGACTTGTTATGTCATTTATATTGCAAGATAAGTCCTCCTCCTTTCCTTTTGCCTCTATCTCACCTCATTTTCTACTGTCCGTGTCTCTCGTGTCCCTCTTGTTCGTGGTGAAACACTGCCAACATGTCACAACCGTGCCTCGTCCGCCCTCGGGTCCTGCTCAACCGCACATCCGCTGCTGTCAGAACGCTTGTGGCACCCAGAGATTGTTTGCCAGTGATATCTCTCTCTGGACGCCTTTTATACCAGAACAGCTCAAAATGCTCACATCAAAAGCGGCATATTCATATCAAACGCCGTGTTTCCACGGCAGCCAACATATCAGATACCCAGCAACTCGTGAACGAGAAAGCAGCC
>Ga0115842_100040_pt1 | contig 35733 bp, 30 predicted proteins | sample InSIn2SAF170_2_FD_83856 | JGI IMG/M metagenome (GOLD analysis project Ga0115842, IMG submission 83856)
AAGGAGCATGAACACACATTTTGATTGGCAACATGTATGGCAATATACAGCGAAGGACGTACATAGGCTGATAAAAGAGTTAGGAAATATCAACGTGTTCCCCGTCTTTCTACAAACATACCCAGAAGCTCTTCCTCATGTTGTACAAGAAGGGCCTAGCCTATCAGGCTGAAGCTCTAGTTAATTATGATCCTGTGGATAAGACAGTGCTTGCTAATGAGCAGGTTGACAACAATGGTCGTTCCTGGCGTTCAGGGGCGATTGTCGAACAACGCATGTTGAGGCAGTGGTTCTTCAAAATCACAACGTTCCAGAAATCATTGTTGGACGACCTGGATTGCCTCGCTGAAAACAACAGATGGCCAGACCGTGTCATACAACAGCAGAGGCATTGGATTGGAAGGTCTAAGGGAGCTACGGTCACATTTGAAGTTGATTTTGACGGCCGACATGTACCAGTAAACGTCTTTACAACACGGCCAGATACTTTATTCGGTATTGAGTATCTAGCTCTTTCTCTCTCCCACCCTATCGTGCGAGAACTCGCGAAATCTGACACAGAACTAGCCACATTCTTGAGTAGGAAAGCCAGCTTTGGACCAGATTCGAAAGCAGGGTTCGAGCTACCTATAGATGCTGTGCATCCAGCAGCAAGATTCTCACCAGAGGTTCCTCAGAAAATCCCAGTGTTTGTGGCACCATACGTGCTGGACAACTACGGAGAAGGCGCAGTGATGGGTGTACCAGCACATGATACCAGAGATTTCAGCTTCTGGAAGTTGAACAAGCATGGAAAGCCGATGTCTGTGGTAATTGCAGCTCCAGATAAAAGCAATGCCGCATCAGGAACAGAGTTGCAGGAAGCGTATACTGACTATGGGATACTGACGCCCCTGTGTGGTCCGTATGCTGGCATGAGCAGCCAGTCGGCAGCGACAAAGATTGTGCAAGACCTGGCCTATCACGGCGTTGGTTCAGAAAAAGAAACATGGCGGCTTAGAGATTGGTTGATAAGCCGGCAAAGATATTGGGGCACACCTATTCCGATAATACACTGCAGCTCGTGCGGAGCTGTTCCTGTGCCCGATGAGCAACTTCCTGTCTCGCTCCCAAAGCTCGGAGACATGATTCAGGGTCAAAAAGGTAATCCTTTGGATGCCATTGAATCATTCGTGAAATGCGAATGTCCATCGTGTGGACGACCTGCCAGAAGAGAAACCGACACCATGGATACTTTTGTCGACTCTTCCTGGTATTACGCGAGATTTCCAGACTCTCAAAATGAGAACCAGCTCTTCTCGCCGGAAGTTGCAGCAAAAATGCTACCTGTTGATATCTACGTTGGAGGAGTCGAGCATGCCATCCTACATCTACTTTATGCTCGATTCATATACAAATTTTTATGTCAAGAGGGACTTCTTCCAACTAACGACACTGACTTGAGCAGAGAACCATTTTCACGACTGGTAGCTCAAGGCATGGTTCACGGGAAAACATTTAGCGACCCAGACACTGGAAAGTTCTTGAAGCCAGAAGAACTCGTCTTCCAGGATGGAAGTGGTACACCACTGGTCAAAGTCACCGGCAAACAAGCCAATATCACCTGGGAGAAAATGTCCAAGTCTAAACACAACGGAGTCGATCCGATCACCTGTTTCCAAAAGTACGGTGCCGACGTCACAAGAGCCCACATGTTATTCGCAGCACCTCTAAGCGAAGTCCTACAATGGGACGAAGAGAAAATAGTCGGAGTACAAAGATGGCTATACCGAGTAAGCCGACTGATAGACGATCTACTCATACAGCAATCCACAGCTCAACCAACCTCTACAGCAACAGCACAACGAGATATAAGCACGCTCTCCGACACTGAAGCCCAACTCCTCCTCCTAACCAACACAACCCTCCACCTCATCACAAACACAATAGAAAACAACATCTACAACATCAACACCATAATCTCCGACCTAATCAAACTCACAAACGCAATCCACGACCACAAAATCACAAACCTAATACCTTGGCTCGCGCACCAAATAATGACAACCCTCGTCAAAATGCTTGCCCCAATCACCCCGGCCTTTGCAGAACAATGCTTCGAAGACATGCAACAATCCACTCTCACCGACAACCACCCTACTTCCCCTTCAATGTCGACATTGTCAATATCTCCAAAATCAATATTCACAACCCCTTGGCCAGCCCCCCTCCTCTCCCCCTCCGAAGTCTTAGCTATCCAATCCCGCCGCAAAACAATAACATGCGCAGTCCAAATAAACGGCAAGTTGCGCTTCACCACCACCGTTCCCGCGCCCCCAACAGACGCAAACAACAAGATAGTGAAAAACTCACCCGAGCATGAGGAAGCTGTTATTACAGCTGTACTAGATACGGATGAAGGACGGATGTGGTTGAGAGAGAGGAATAGCTGGGAAAGGAGGAAGAGAGTTGTTGTTGTTGGTGGTGGGAGGGTCGTTAATGTCGTTTTCTAGGGAGTTGTATTATTACTGTACTTGTGTACTAAGTTATGTTGTAGGGTGGACGTTATAATCTCGTCTCGTCTGAGTTTGTGTCGCTTCTTATAGGAGGCGATGGGCACAGCGATGGAGATATACATGTACTTTTAATACATACATAGACAGCATGTCCACGCATTTGAGCTACTCTACACGTCGGGCACGTACAGTACGTAGAGTAAATGTTCCATACACATAGGAAGAAAAACCAAACATGGAGAGCTCATCTCGTTATTCTTCTTTTGCGGACACAATGCTTCAGGCTTTGAGGCTGAGCTTCTTTAACATATGAGAGGGAGGGCAGGGGAATTTTGACTTCAGTTACCGGTATTGATGGCTGTAGTGGTAGTGCACGCCATAGATCAACATGACGATTTGCATCTGCTTTTGCCAGTGACTGTAGTGAGCAAGCTGAGCCACAAAACAATCGACACGTTGCTGCAACAGCCACCGCTCAATATCCATCGACCAAAGCCAAACATAAGAAAGAAGCAAGCTCAAGAAACACACCGACAATTCCAATCAAGAAATCAATTCATCCTATTCTCCCTCCCCATCACATATCCATACACACTACCGCTCTCAACCTAAATAGCACCAGCCCCCTGCAAAAGCCCATCAAGCTGCCCCTTCTTCGCCTGAATATCTGAGTTCCCACCAATATGCTTCTGACTAATAAAAATATTCGGCACACTTCTCTGACCCGTAATATCCTCAAGCGCATCTTGCAAGGCCGCACCATCATCTACAACAACACAACACAATCACCGTCAGCACACATTCACACACACATACATACACACTCAAATCACCATCTCGGGAAATTGCATGCATCACTTACCGACCTGATCCAACTCCATCAAAAAGTACTTAGCATGTTTCCCGTCCAAAAGCGTCTTCGTAGCTTTACAGTACGGACAGTATGACTTTGAAAACACGACAACGCCGTTGCTGTCGATGATTTGTTGCGCTTTTTGCTTTGCGGCGGACATGGCGGCTGGACTAGAAGGTGAGGGGCCGAAGAAGAGGCGTCGGAGGGTGCTTGCGAACGCTATGGTGGGCGATGAGTGATGGGTAGGAGGTAGTTTGAGTTGTGAGGGGCGACTGTGGTGTTGTTGATATATGTGTGTGTTGGAGGTGAGGGGATTGTTCAATGAGATGGCTGTTTCTGCGCCTGCGGGAATGACGAGACGAGATGAAGTGTACCGAATGGACTGGCAATCGATGATGACGCCATGCTCCGGTAGGCCGCGCTTGTGCCCTCAAACTACACTAGACCAAATCTGGCGTTAAACCCTTAGAAAGGCAGCCCTCAGAACTGACCTTCGCTGTGCTTATCAAGTGTGAATAGTGGAATGTTTGGCGAGTTACTTTCATTGTCATCCATACTATTTTAAGTCGTCAGGAGGATATAGCACCACCCTGTCTGCTCCTGGGTATCCAAATGTCGTCTATCTCTCTACCAAATATAGCTCACTTCTAGTGGCCCCATCCAACTGAGCTGATGTTGTATGCTATTAAGCAAAGTAACAGCTACAGGTCAAACCGACATCAGGTTGACGTCTCTTCCTGTCGTAAATACGTATCGTCATTCAATCCTCGATCATCAACCAAGAATGTTCTTTGACTTCTTTGATGTTTATTCGCTCCTCCACGTCACGATTCAGCATAGCCTGAATCAAATCAATGCATTCATCACTGTAGGGGTCATCCAAATCGGGCAGTCGTAGTGGGTGATCCAAGATCTCGTCAATATTATAGAATGGGTTTTCTCTGAAAACGATGGTGTAAAGCAAAATGCCTAGAGCCCAAACATCTTGTTCAGGCCCAGCGTAGGCACGTCCCTGAAGCACTTCCGGCGCAGCGTAGTCGATAGTGCCGACGAAGACATCAAACGGTCCATTTCGTGTGTATGCGGCAGAGCCAAAGTCGATCAACTTGACCCGGTTCTCACCATCAAGGACCACATTCTCGTCCTTGATGTCACGGTGAACGATCGAGGCCTTAACATGGAGATGGTGGATAGCATCAACGACCTGGCGGAAGATATGTCGACATTCATCTTCCTGCATATTTACACGCAGCTCGATGTAGTCCTAGGCAAAGTTAGCAGATGAGGCATGAAGCAAGAAAGGTCAACACTAACAAATAAATCCATGCCAGGCAGGCCATGTGGCACCATCTCAATGTAATAGTGCATGTCATCCTCAAAGAAATCTACCATCTCCACAATGTTAGGATGCCTGTACCCATCTCGGCGTAAAAAGTCGAGCACGTGAATTTCCAGAGGCGTTGTACCCAAGCGGCGATCGCGGATCCATGTGTCAACCAATATTTTCCTTTTCGTCACATATTTGATGACCACTTTGTTGCTTCTGGTGTTCTGATATCGTGCAAGCTTCACGTCACCGTATGCACCTGATCCCATCTCTTCAAGAATGATGAAGTCTTTGATCGTTTTCTTGGGGTGGGCCACGTAAGGTATATGAGGTGGAGGATGCTCTAAAGGCTCAACTGTACTTGTAGCATCGTTGCTCGTCCGTCTCGAGGAAGGCACGTCCAATGGTTGAAAAGTTTCCGGTACTTGAGGTGGCGACGGTAGACTCTCCAATGGTGGAGGCTGAGGCGGCGGTGTTGTTGGTCTTGACATAAGTGGATGTTCTGGCCGGACTACACCCATACCGGCTGAATGCAGTTGTCGTGAGTATGTAATCCATAGTGCATAAACAAGTTCTGACATGCCTACTTGTTGCTGTACTCCATCCTCACTGCCTTCCTCAAGGATGACATCTTCCCCAGTAGGAAAGACTGTACCACTTCTAACCACTCTCAGCTGGACGTCGACCATGATATCAGAGCCATCACGATGCTTTGCTGGCAGACCAGACGGTCTTAGAAAAATGCTAGCAGCATCTTCGGCACCATTGCGGAATGAAAGCATAGCACGAGCTTTCCTGAAGCTGTGCTCGGGGATGACGAGGCCTTCAGCTAGAAAATCGTCATTGTCTTCGGCCAGGAAGTCGACAATCTGGCTAAAGTTCATGATTAACTCATCGATAAACATACCGTTTGGACGGCTGTGTCCAAATAGTGCTTGAGAGAATATTGTGTTTGAGCTGTTGATCTTTAGTGTATCGGCATCGAGGACCATCACACCCGCAATGTTCGGCAAACTCGAAACCCGCAATTCGTTCTTGCCCTTTACTTTAGCAACATAGGTTGGAACATTCACACCACCTATAGTGGAAGCCGTGTAGTGCCCAAGGATTGGCTGACCATCGAAAGCCGGGTCATCCATGTCTTCGAACGACAGTTTTGGTAGTAGATAACGGAGCTTTGTTCCACTCCTAAGAGACTCACCCCATATTTGCTCTGCATCGCCACGGCTATCCGAAAGACGTCTCGAGGAGTCATATCCAAGAAAAGCCACATCTTCAATCACTTCTTCGACGACCCAGATCAGACCTCCACGCTTTTCCATAACCCAGAAGCTGGCCGCACCAATGGTTCCATTCCTTTTCTGTATGGGTAAGATCTCACCACATAGTATTACTCCCCTCGATTTGCGAGGAGTGTGGTTTCTTGGCGCTGGTCGGTTAAGACCTCCAGGTCCGATATCAGTTTGTGCCCTTTCTATTTTCACAAGGCGTGACGGAGCCTTACTCAAGAGCCTTGCAGTGATTCCTCCTTTTGTAGCCAGATTCGACAGACGACCCTCTGGCGAATGCGCTACTTCTGGGGACTTCGGCGGATCAATTATTGATTCTGTTACACGCAATTTACCCTCAAGCCAATGTCTCCGTTCGTGTTGGATAAGGCCAAGAATGCTAAGGCTTCTAACCTCGGCTCGCGTGACACCGAAAGTCAAGCAGGCTAGGTCGTTTGCTGCAACGATGGTCCATGGTGTGTCTGAATCCGTTCTGAAGAAGGCTTGTGCTGGAGGCGTCCACTTCGTTGTATGGGTATGGATTGGCTGCGAGGCGGTAAATTTGGGGGCCTCGGCGCCGGCCAAGAACGAGACAGCGCCACTACCTTGCGCGAGAGGTGCCCCGTCTGAGGTGTAGGGTTTTGCTAAGGTTTCATGGAGTTTTCGGTTCAACGAAGCTTCTTTGATATCGGTATACGTTCGTTTGAGGGGAATTCTGCGTGGGATTGGAGATCCGGATTCATCTTGTACAGCGGACTCCTCGGGCTCCTCGATTATCACGTCTTCATTGCGCGAAGAGATTAGAAGCTCGGAAAGCTTTTCATTTGACGGGCTTATGTCGTTCTCAGCCCCTTCTGAAGCTGTCCTGAAGCTTTGATCGAATATATTCCTGCCCTCAAAATTGGCTGGGCCAGTCATTGGTCCCAGGCCTAGACCTAATGTGTGCGTAGCCTTAACGTTCGCAGACGGTACCACGTTCGCCCTTCGTAGCAGATCTATCATCCCCTGGAGTTCTTCATTGCCGTTGACCTTAGCCTGTGCATGAGCCAAGCCCACATTAGTTCTTAGACCTTTAAAGTCTCGGACAAGATCCAGGGACTTCTGGATAATGGCGTGTCTGCTATGCAGAAAGTCTTCGGACTGTCTGGCAAAGGAGAAGGAATGTAGTGATTCGGTAGGAAACCGTTGGAGATCTTCAATCACTGGCGAGGTCGCCCCACTAACAAGATATTGAGCTGTGGAAGCAGACCTGGAGGCAGATGTTGGGTCTCGAGTCCTCGAAGCGGATCGTGAAGAAGCGCCAGACACAGGTAAAGTCGAAGCACGAAGCAATCCACCCATGCTGAGATCCTCGTCTTCGATGATGAAGGTAGGCGCTCGAGAAGACGGTGCCCTACGTATACGACGTAGACCGGAAGCACCAAAACCTCCATCATGATCGACTCGGGCATTCCTACAAGGTAGTCGTAAGAGAATGATCATCTTCTAAAGCGAATGGGTGGATGATGAGACGCACCTTTTCAGAGTGTTCATCTCCTTGGGGGTTCCCGAGTCAAAAGAGAAGCGGTTCCGCCCTCTTTCGGCTGTAATTTGCGCATCCTCTTGTTCCTTTAGTAAATTTCCTGTGCTCTTGTTCTTCGGGATCCGCAATGAGAGCTGGGGGGACGCGAGAGGGGATAAGGCGGAAGGGCTTATATCTCCTGCGTCTACCAAGGGTAAGCAAGAGAACCACGAGAAATGGGTGGGAAAATCTGGCGTTGGTGACTAGTGTTGTAGAACCAACAAGGGAGGACAGGTAGGCAAACCATGGTTCTCAAAGCTCTCGGGCATGCTGATCTCTTGAAGCAGGACTGACTAGGGCTTAGCTGCCGCGCAGCAAGATTGCAGGCCCTCAAGAGCACATCGATTGTTATGGATTGAAGGGATGCATCAGTAATGCTTTGGCTGCGATAAAAATGCTCGATGGTGGGGATCTTGAACGGCTCAGCCTCCAGGTACAAAAAACCAGCTGAGCCTGTACACGATTTCACCTGAGTGGTGTCGTAAATTCTGTGTGAACAGTAAATAGTTTTGATATTTTGCCGACAAGCACCGAATGGATAGAATTATTTTCAGGAAGATAATGCCGATGTAGTGTAACGAATGTTGTGTAATGATCGACGTGAGCGAGCAGCATGTGGTTCTTACGATGAAGTCCCAACGATCGGAGGGTCGTCATGTCGAGAAGCTGCCGTCGATTCTGGTACAGGTACTGTATGAGTGGAAAGTAAACGTCCGGTCCACTTCAGAGTATGAGTCCACAGCCAACGAGATGCTTTCATTCGGCATGCAGAGTTTCGGACATGCCAGAGCTCTGGTGGGGCTGGCGTTGACTTTTCAGTTATACATATCTGCCAAGTGATGCCCGAGACAAGCTGGAACCCACTCAAATTCCAGATCTTCGGGCTGTCAAAGCCTACCGGATACGCTGCATTGCTGTCACCGCGTTTCACGTGTTCTCACGGTGGCATTGATAGATTTCTACTATGCATTGGCTTTGCTCTGATAAATACCTAGGCACTGTACAAAAGATGTCTGGGACGAGGAGCGGACATCGGTTATACAGCCATCTACAGGGCTGCCTGTCACACCACATTTGTCGATCCTATTGCAATAATCGAGCGAGGCATATTCACTTATTTGACCCTTTATCCATCCACACCGCGCGTGCGTCCTGTGGTACATCCTGACCCATACCCAGGTAACACTTGGTACACGACTTGAATGGCGCACCAGTTTGCTGGGCCAAGATCTGAATCTGCCGACGGTCCACATAGCCGACCTAATCCACACAACCCCATACAACATTTGAACCAAACTGCTTAACAGAGAACCTGTGTTTCGTCTTGTTACAGCCGAAACAAAACAAACCTTATTAGGGAGGTCGAGTGCTGTAGATGTCCACAAGGACACAATGCCGTTGATTGTGGTACTTCGTCTAAAGTAGTTGAAAACACGGTACCTGGGCCTTTCAACTTTTACCATCATTGGGCATTTCTCGAGCACATCAGTGTACATCAACAACCTTAAAAGTTCGCCGGGGACCAAAAATACGTCCCGCCCATTGGTAGTGAGATGTCAAAGTAGGCCATTTACTCAGGTCAAAGCAATTGCTCTTCACAGCCGCCGAATGTGGATGAGGAATAAACAACCGTATCCTGCAAATACTTGCGAATCTGTTTCGAGCTCGCCGCCGTCGGATCCACAATCATAAGGACTGTTGCTGCGCATTTATCGTTGATCCAAAAGTCCATTGAACTGGTACCAAAACCTGTAACAATCTGTATGCCCCCAATGTTCCTTCCAAAACTCACCAAATACATCTGAAACATTGATATCAATACCAGTAATCCTCTCGTTTCGCTTGAGCCCACAGATGGCGCAGACATGATTCGCGGTAAGCACGTCAGGCCCAGTAACTGTTCGTATGACTAGCCTCGTCGACAATGCCATAGGTGGTCGAGGCACCTTCGCCTTTGTCATAGCAGCATTTAGTCTGTACGAGGGGTATGACCAAGCCTTGATAGCCTCTTCTGCTTCTTGATCTTCTTTTCTGGTCTCACCCTTGTCGAGACTGGTCAGCTTCATCCCGCCACTTCGACCTGCCGTCCCGATCCTCATGCTTTGTGCGAGAATTGTATCTCGTTTCCACCGCAGCTGACGGCCAGAAATTATCCGAGCGCAGGTTCGGTACACTTCCACCAACGTTGCGCTGGTGGTGCCATCCATTTCTGATGACTGAGCGTCCGCAGCCAAGGAAGAGAAGACTTTGGGTAATAAAGCTAGAAGGATTGCTGGAGGAGGAACATTGGTAGGCCTTTCTTGTGAGACCTCGGGAGCCCGGACTGGAGGTTTCAGTACATATTGAGTCTGCTGCTGTTTGTCGGACCTAGCTTCAGCTGAGGCACTAGGTGGACCATCCTCAAAATCGTCCCAGTCATCGCCAAAGCCGTCCTCATCGTCTCCATTCAGTTGAGTCGTTTTGATTGAGCCAGTTGGCACTGTTACCTGTCGAATTTCGCTCATATTGTTTAAGACTTTGTTGCCATTCGTCGAAGAAGACGACAAAATTGAACGGACGCCCGATTTATGCTTGTTATCAGCCGAGCTTGACTCGGGAGTGATGAATTCCTCGAAATGACCCCAGTCATCGTCTACCGCTGGCGGGGTTGCTGCTGGTGGAACGGCATCATGTTTGAGAGGTTCTGGTTTAGACTGTACTGTGAAACTAGGCTTCGTAAACTGGAGTTGGCTATTCGGTGCTGCTTCGAAAGTGTCCTGTGGGACTACAATATCGGATTCGTCTAGGTCCAGAAGATTAGTAGCATGCTTTGAAAGAGGTTCTAGAGTTGTCTTGGGAAGAGTTGTTGTGAGATCAGGATGTGCCTTCTCGAAGTCTCCAAAATCATCCTCGTCACATTCAGGCTCAGGCAGCCGGCCTACCGCACTGGCTCCTGCATCGAACAGAACCGTGTTACCTTGTTCGTCCTGATCCCATAGATTCGGAGCAGCATGTCGTGGAGTAACCGGATGATTTGGTGAATGCGAAGGCCATGGTTGCCAGGTTGTTTCAATTTCTGGTTTTACGTTGCTTTTCGTCGTAGTAGCTTCAGGTTTTGCATTGTTGTGATCCGATGGCTTATCAGAAGACTGGAGTTGAGAGCCAAATGCCTCGAACAGATCCGCTGACATCTCCCATTGCAGAGAGTACATACATGTAAGTGCAGAAGTCTTACTAGAATTATATCCTTGATGCGTTAGGCTTGCTGGAATTGCATTAGCGGCATTAGGTAAGCGTACGGAGCCCGCCCAAAAGTCACCGCAAACTTGAAGTCTGGACACACTGGGGTCGGCCAAATAGCATATCGAAAACCTGACTTGAGATAAAACATGTATTACCTGTTTTACAGGATGCTATTTGCGTGATTATTGTGAAGACATGCGGCAATTTCAGGACGTCGAGAAGCGATGGTCCCTCCTCTTCAATACGTCCATTGGTGTCGATCTAAGACAAGCCATTCAGGATGATGGTGATTTCGACCCGTGTGAGGATGGTTTACGGTCTGTCTGCTGGAAGGCGTTCTTGCTTAACGGACCTCTGAGTAAAGTATCATGGCTAAAGAAGCTCAAAGACTCCCGAAGCGCGTACATCTCTCTTCGCGATCATTTCTTGAAGTACATTGACAATCCCAACGATCTACATTCTTCTGTAGACCCTCTTGCAGATGACGAGGCGGTCAGTTGAGTTCGACTGGTAAGTCATGCGATAGCTGACTGACATAGTGTAGTCTCCATGGGATACCTTCAGACAAGATGAAACCAATCGGGAGGAGATATGGCAGGATGTCATTCGTTGCAACGTTGACAATTACTTTTTCCGAGAACCATCCACTCAAAGGAGGCTGCTGGATATCTTGTTTATCTACTCCAAGTTGAATCCGGATACAGGCTATCGACAGGGCATGCATGAGCTGCTAGCACCTATATTGTGGGTGGTATACCAGGACTCAGTAGATGCCAAGGCAGTACCTAGCACTGCATCAGAAAAGGAGGGCATGGACTTTATGCTAGACGTACTCGACTCACGGTATGTGGAGCATGATGCTTTCAATTTGTTCTGTGCTGTGATGCAGACCGCGAAGACATTCTACGAACTCGGTGACAATAAGGACTCATCAGCCATTATCGCTCAAAGCGAACGTATATACAAAGAATTGCTAGGAGCGGTTGATCCTGATCTCTCCAATCACCTAGAGGTCATCGGCATCATTCCTCAAATATTTGCTATCAGATGGCTCCGACTCCTTTTCGGCCGGGAATTTGATTTCAAAGACGTGCTCAAATTGTGGGATATTCTATTTGCAGAAAGCTTGAATATAGACATCATAGATATGGCCTGCGTAGCCATCCTCCTACGATTGAGATGGCAGCTCATTGATGCTGATTACACAACAGCCATCACAACTATAACCCGACTACAACTGCCATCAAAAGGAGATTCAGCACGTGCAATTGTCAAGGATGCAGTACAACTAGCAAAGCGAAGGACCACGGAAGCAGGCGCAGACATAACACAACTACGCACTGGTAGGCGTCAATACACAAATCCCCTTGCAATAGAAGAGCCTGTTGTCAGAGCTTCAACTCCAACACAAGCTCGTACACACCGCAGACTCAAGTCATCACAAATATCACCCAGCTCTTCCCCAGCCAGGTTCGCAACGCCACAACGGCAGCTCGAATCCCTTTTCAACAACGTCTCAAGCAACTTCCAAAAAGGTGCAGAAGGCTGGAGCGTGCAGAACGTTTCAAAGGCCCTTCGAGGTGCAGTAGGAGAAGTCAGACGGAACGTCGAGCATTTACAGGCCGGTACCGCTCCTTCCCGTACGAGTATCGACACCTTAAGAAACTCAACCGAAGACGATGCAGCAATTCCTAGCAGTATCGCACACGATCTAGCAAATCAGCTCAGGAAACTCGAGGACCGCAACAAAGCATTAGCAAAAATGCTCGAAACAGCACAAGAATCTCTACGGAAATGGAAATCAGACAGCTCAAACCACAACGCCCAAGGAGAAGACGCATTCAACACAGCCCTGGCCAGAATCCAATTCGTCTCAGTATACCTCACAGACTCAGACATACCCATTCCAACCCCAGCACCAACCCCAGCCATTGAAGCAACCCCACCTGACCAACCCACCACCGCCACACCGACTTCCAACACCGTCCAAGCCGACCAACAAGCCAACAAAAGCGAACAAGAAAAACAAGCAGACAACCTTAACAGCAACACGAACACAAGCATCCAACCCCCACAACAACAAATACCAAAAACCGCCACCACCACTGAACCCAACAAATCCTCCCAACCACAATGCCACCTCGACCCATCCCCCCTCCACCCTCGGCCCTCCCTAACATCCCCAACATTCTCCTTCATGCTCGGCCCCGATCACGCCACCCGCCGTACATCATTCATCCGCTCCACTCCTCTCCCCGAAGAACGTCGCCACAGCACCGCCACTTCCACAACCTCCACCATAAACTCATCTAAACCGAAATCCAGCACGTCAGCGGCCGAAAATACATTGAATATGGTCGTGAAAAAGAAGAAGACTAAAAAGGAGAGTAAAGATAAGGATAGGGAGCGACGGGCTAGTCTGGGTAGGATTGGGGCGGGTAGTGATGGAGATGAGGACATTGGGTTTACGATGAGTAGTTTACGTTTGGGCGGTGATACTGGTGGTGGTGCGAAGCCGAAAGGGCCGCTTTAGCGACTACTAGGCAATATAAAACACCTTCAGACAATATCGAGCTCGACCATCCCTACCTCCTCCTGCACTCCAGAACACGGTGTATCTGATCCAAACACCCCTACCCAAACAATACTACTGCAGTACTACGACTTCTGCCTTCTCTAATATCACTGGTACGCTGACTCATGCTCGGCTCCTCCCTCCCTCCCTCTACTATGCAACACCGTTCGCCCGCTCCATGCTTTTCCCTGAAGAACGCTGCTCCTCTACCTCCACCTCCACCTTTACCTCTACAATACACCGCGCCCTAAACCTAACCCTAAACCTGACTGTAAACCCAATCCAAACCTAAATTCGAAAGTACCACCCGCGCCGTCACGAAGCCGGAGACCTCAGTCGTCATAAAGCAGAAGAACAAGATATATAGTGAAGACGGGGAGATAGGCACTCAGGGAAACGTGGTAACATCTGTACGTGAATTTACAATCGTGCGGGAAATGCCGTTGGGAATGGGAACGCTTTTACGATGAGCAGCGTGAATCTGAGTTCGAGTGCGGCAGGGGTATGTAGGTTATGGATTTACGGACGTGGTGCAATACGAGTGATCTGAGGCGCGTGGGGGATTCGCATTGAGATATAATTGTCACGAGGTTGGGATGGCTACCCGAGTGAATGGGTGAGGTGAGTGAAGCGAGTGGATAACAAGTTGATACTTGTGGTATATTTATACAGTAGCAAGATCTCCAAAGAGCCAGTACAGGAAACGCCTTGGAGGACTATAAGACTGTATAGCTACCAATGCAGGTGTGGTACGAATGTATGATATAGTGCCGTATCTACCTATGACTGAGTTACGATTGAATATTCTCTAGCCAACCTAAATGAGATGTGATTCAAACAGTGGTATATGGGGCCCATATACAAACCCAGTTTCTCTCTTCCTCATACTTGTCCAACGTCTGCGATTACTTCTTATTATCCATATAAGTCTTAGCCAGCATGCTCACAATCGGTTGGATATCCTTGTAGTGTTTCTTTCCAAAATCAACGTACTTGCCAACATCGTTAGGGTCCAATCCTAAGACTCCCTTCTTTTTCTTGCGGCTACCGCTATCACGGTCCCGATCCCGATCTTTGTCGTCTCTGTATCGGTCACGATCTCTGTCCCGACGAGGTGCTCGGTCATCGTAAGATTTGTACCCACGATCTCGATCGTCACGGTCGGATCGCTCTGTCCGAGATCGACGAGGGGGGTCGTATCGATCACTATCGCGGTCTCTGTCCCGGTCTCTGTCACGAGGCCGATCGCGATCGCGATCACCGTAGTAGTCATCTTTGTCTCTGCGACGCGCGGGGACGACGTCTCGGTCTGAACGTCGTGGTGGTGGATCATCATATTCGTCGTCATATCTCCTTCGACGGGGGGGATCCCGCTCCTCGGAGCGATAACCTCTATCATCATAATCTTTGCGACGTCTGGGTGGAGCATCATAGTCATCTTTGTCATCATCGTAGTCTTTCCGGCGACGAGGAGGAGGATCGTCTTTGCGACGTCGTGGAGGGTCCCGATCGTCCGAATATTTGTCTGATCGCTCTCGAGGTCTCTTGTAATCATCATCATCTCGATCCCGATCTCGATCTCGATCTCGGTCTCGTTCACGACGACGACCTTCATTCACTCTTGTTGGCTCTTCTACATCGTCCCGATCTGGTTCTCTCCGCGACCTTTGCTTGCGCCGTGATCCATCATCGCCATCCACCAAATCTGCATCTCGAGGATCGGCCCTGTCACGTCTGCTTGACTTCGGGGGGTACTCAGGTTCATCGTCGTCATCGTAGTACTTTTTCGAACGTGATTTAGGTTCTTCGACGCGCTCTTGCTTGGGTGAAGATCTATTGTCGTCGTCGTCACGCGTCCGTCTTCTTCGCTGCTTAGGTTCCTCCGAGTCAAGGTCGCGATCGCGGTCGCGAGAATCTGCAGTCGATTTTCTAGGAGGAGAAGCTGCCGGAGGAGGTGGAAGACTATCCTCGTAAGAATGTCCACGCCCAATTCTGGCCCGAGGATCATACCCGTCATCTGCATCAGGGTATCTTGATCTCGTTGCCCGAGGACGCTCACTCGCTTCAGACATAATGCTTGGTTGAGTTGGCTTGTGTAACTAACATGTAGAAACAGATTTCTGGCGGAAACGTAGAACTGATAACGTTTGGGAGGCGATTCTAGATGAGAGTGGTTTCATGAAACAGACGGTGTTGGGCATGCACACAAAAAGTGGACAGAAGAAAGGCAGCGGATGGTGGCAGGGGTGTCATCCACTCGGGCCGGCGCCCAGTAAGTGTCAGTGGCTTGTGATCTCATCATGCATGAAGACCCGGGACTTCGATTGCCTTGGGCAGAAGCAACAAACAAGCACAGCTCGACATTGCCGACTCTTTTTCTACGGCTGGCTTTAGTATCACGAGACCAAAGTAGGGCGATTCAACATCACGTACCTTGGGCTATGCTACCTTCTGAAGTCAAGTGCGGTCACGATCCATCATTATGTAGCTACTGTACTCGACAAGGGTGGTTTATTGTATATAAACACCATGTGAGCGATGAATGCCAAAATCAACGACTGATGAAAGTGAAAAGACTTCAAGCCATAAGCCATCGGTAGCGCTATGCAAAATCAAATATGGATGCTAACATGCTTGTGACAGTGTGACGCCTTCTCTATGCTTGTGTCCCTCCGAATCTTGTTTCCCCCATATCCCACTGACTGCGTTCGTGTGCTATAGGTAGCTCGAACTGACTCTTAGTTGGCTACAGGAGCTTGTATGGCATCGTCCATGGTACTATTGCCGCTAGGAGCATCCCCCGTAGTCCCATTGCCACCAGTAGCATCTCCTCCAGGCCCTCCACCTACAGAGTTATCGTTGGCCACACCACCATCCTTGTATATCGTAGAAGCAGAGTTGATCTCATTATCTGCAGTGGTGTCAATACCCATCGTGATCCAGCCAAGAATACCGTCCTCAACACTGTCGCCGAGCAGGATATACTCAAGGAAAGGATCAACGCTGTCTGCTTCTTCGCCAAGAATATTATCCTCTTCGTTGGTGGTAACTGTCTGGGTGTTGCCTGAGTACGGCAAGGTCGCTTCAACAAGACTGAGTAGGTCTTGATCAAAGAAGATCTGACCAACGTGCGAGGCATGGGTCGTACCACTGTTGCCGCCAAGTATTGTGCTATTGCTTCTGATGATTGTGGTATTAACAGCGTGGCTCATGACATGGATGTGGTTGGTACGACCGTCGTAATGCCCTGGCACAATGGTCTCGAATTGTACAACTCCATTGATGTCAGTTGGCTGCACACCACGGAGGAACGTCGCGTTGAGGTTGCTTATATCATCGCTGTCACCGTTACCGGAGGCAGCAACACCGCTGTATACTCCAGTCGAGTTGGCATGCCAGAGGTCGACGAAGACAGCAGAAACAGGCTCGCAGGTCGAAGTATCGATGAATTGAACATCAAGGAACAGAGGTACACCCTCTTGATCTTCCGTCACATCGCGACGAATAAGTTCTCCATCTACATAGTAAGGACCTTGAGTGACTTCTGGCGCCAGGATACAACTAGAGTTGTCGGAAAAGAGGATTGTCTCATCATCACCATACAGCACGTCGGCGGTTGAAGCATGGCTGGTGTTGTATGCTGCAAAGTCTCGTCGGACTAGTGGCTTGCCAGTAAGGCCTCTCTTTTGCTGTGCTCTGGTGGCTAGCTCGCTACGTCGGGCCAGTGCAGCTGCGAAGTGACCTCGACGCTGGAGATGTGATGAGCAAGAGTTGATCGACCTTGGCTTGTACCGCAGGAATTCGGCACGTTCAGCTGCTTCTTCCGCGACGTTATGGCCCGGATGCGCAACGACACCCGAGATGACCAAGGAAGCAAAGGCGACGACTGTGAGGATCGGAGCCATGGTTGGTGCTCGAAAAAGGATTCGAAAAACAGAAGCAAGGTCAAAAGAAGTGTGGCAGGAGCAATTGACTAGACTGCAATGGCTTACAACTTACTTCCTGATCTCTCATTGTGAGATCGACCATTGTCCTTGTTATATACATACTGTTCTGTCAGTCTCAGGCCACGTACCTCAGCAACGAGTCTGAACACATGTCGTAACACGCAATTTCACCACCGAACCACCAGAGCCGATATGGCACACGGGCTACCAGTATCAATAACGCAGGTCCACCGATGGTTCCATGTTATGTGGACATGGTAATGGCTCGGCAGTGGCCGCCCTGATGTGTCAATATCCAATCTTGGTCTGAAAAATCCGGGTGCTGGTATCTTGAAGCGCGGGGCCACGTAAGCAGAAAGCGTCCAAAAAGCAGTTGTGCAACCCGACACATGGTTCAAGCGTTGAGGAAGCAAACACGATCATGCCGGCAGAGCTTACGAATTCTTCGCAAGGCTTATCATTGACCAATTTCGCTGTCCATCTGTGGTGATTGGTCTATGGGTGCTGAAACATCATCAAAGCTGCTGCGGCAGAACTTGGCATTACCCGATCTTGGCAGGAGTAAAGGCACGCGACAGTTGAGTGAGGATTCGTGGTCAAAGCAAGGAGGGTGGATGGGGAAGGAGGACAAAAAGCGAAAGTTCCGGGTGGAGGAGGGACGCGTTTTGGTCTTGGCGCTCTGGTGCAAGTCATTAAGAGGTCTATCCGTGCATATGGCTTGTTGCTTTTCGTACTAGTCAAGGTGTGTAACATCTCTACTGTATTCGGCAATGTTGTTCGTCAATACATTAGAGTCAGGCGACAAAAGCGAATTGATTGCTTACTTGCTTGCTGACATGTTCAATCAGCTCATCTAAGGGTCTCTCCAGTGACCAGAGATCCTGCACATCCAGCCGGTTGATCAATGGTTCTTTCAATGCTTCACCTCGATTAAAAATGTGAAACACGATGTTCCCGCCTCGTCTTGATACGAATCCTTCGATTGACTACGGCCTCTTGGGCGCGTTGGTCTCAATGCCCGTGTACTCCTTTGACCCTGGCAGCTTCTCCCACGGTGCAAACACATTCTTGCTACTCTTCAGAACAGGCTGCAATTGAGGAAAGTGTCTCAAAAGAACATCCTTCATACCGTAATTTTGAACCCAAGCCATGCCTTCCGGCGTGTACGTGTCAGTGTTCCACTGTCCAGCAATGAATCGATCACTCTTTAACCGACGACTCGCCATGAGTACGAAGATGCGGAATGCCATATCACTGAAGCCGAAACCCTCTGGTAGGGGCTCACTGTGGGAACCTATGATGGCGTCTACAAGCTCGATTTTCCCATCGTATGCATCGGAGAGTTCCACTGCAAGTTTTCTGTCGCCGCCGGTCAGTTCTTCGAACGTCTTTGGGACAGGCATGCGCAGGAGGCGGCGGAACTCGCAGTATCGCGGAACTCCCCGTTCCCGGTCACGCAGGATGTCTATGGTGCCCAAGTCCTTACGGATACCGTCGGGAGTGGTCAAGTTGCGGAGGAAGTTGGGGTAATTGTGATTGGTGATGGCACCTGGATAGTTGATGCCGAAGGAATAGAAAGCATCCGCGAAAGAAATCCCATTGTCAAGAGGGTCTTGTGACTTGTTGAAGAGAGTGTCTTCGGTGGCGATTGTGGTCTTGTGAGTGCCAGTTTTGCTATCGAAGAATGCGATGGTATCGGGACAGAGAGTGTGTAGCCGATAGACTGACACAAATTCTTCTGTCAGAGAATAAGGAACACCTTGATGGTCGATGCCAGAGCCGGGGATGCCGCTGATGACTTCGCTTGTCTTGGAGATGCGACCAACCATCTTGGTCAGACGCTCGCCAGCCATACCCCACCAATTCGCATTCATAGCCAGCTTCAAGGTAGGATGCGCCAGAATGCCAGGTGTCCACTCGACAGTATGAATCTTTGCCATCAGAGCACAATTGATAAGCCGAGCCTTGTCGAAGATCTGATCACCCTTCCAGTCGGGATAGGCATTGCGCAGCATATCACAAATAGCATTATGCTCGAGTGCGAAGAGAGTATGAAGAAGCTCCATTCCCAGCCACCAATTATCATTGAAACCTGTCTCAGGATTTCCCTGCTTGTCGCGGAAGAGAAATTCCTCACGCAACTTCTCCCTGAGAGCGAGTTTGCCATGGGGCTCCGCCTTCCTTAGGATGTTGGTCTTGATTTCGTCGGAGCCATAAATTTGCGAGCTATCCCACCATGCGGTGTTCATGTTTTTATAGGCGGGACACTTGACGTCAGACTGGCTTTGAGTCTCGTCTGATTGGGTGAGCGGTAGATGCATTCTCTTGTCAGGCCACGAGTCTCCTTTGGGGAGGGGAATGTCAATCTCATGATTGTACTGTAATCAGTGAGCATCTGGTGGCCATTCCGGAGCAGGCAGGAAACTTACGTCGTCTTCGTGGAAGAACCAGTCATGGGTCTGAAACTGAATCCACGCAGCTGCTAGCAGATTCAGTGTTGTGGCTGGGATGAATTGTTTGCGTGCCATGAAACGTTCACTGAGCATTCTCGGGTTCGGAGTCATGAGTTCCGCGTCTGTCGGCTTGGGCGTCAATTGTCTTGGAAAGTTGCGTCCGAAGCGCATACCAGCGCAACCCATACGCGGCATTTCCGTTGAATTGAATGTTCCATCTGAACTTCTTGCATTTTTGAAGCGTGGGTCTTTCAGAGGACAGGTAGCTGGATCACCCTGAGCAGTGCCGGAGGGATAAGTATCGTGCAGGTTGAACTGACGAAGCTCAAGCCTGAGAGCGTCCAGGTTCAGAGCGCCGAGAACAGGTGGCAGTTTATGCCATGGCACGTACTTGTTTATAAAATGGAAGAGAGCAACAAGCAGGCGATCGAAGAAACCAAGCTGAAAACTAGGTCTTACTGTTGTGTCCATTGTGGTTGCGTAGACTTCTGAGCACCACGAGAGAACTTGGGAACGACATTGTAATAGCGAGCATATTTTGACCTTTTAAATTGATGCTTGTTCTGCATGTTGCTGGGACCTTGCTTCAGCTGAAGTTCGGGGTAGATGAATACGCAATGCTTGTGTGTAGGGACTGTTCTCAATGTCGTACACAAATGTAAGCAATGCTGGCCGTCCGTTTACATCTTACCGACCATAATCTGCAATTTGGTTGGTTTAAAAAGCATACTACCGATGTCAGTGGTGATTGTCTCGATTGCCATAGGATGCCACGTTATGCACTAATATAGTACAGTTACTTATAAATCATCCCGGGCGGATTCATGCGCAAGGATCATTTAGAATTCGCCTAGTCTGCAGTAAGCTGAGCATTTGTTGAACACACCTGTGCGAAAAGAAGTCTCGTTTCAAACAAGTCTGCTGAGGCTGACAGACCGGTCTTGCAGGACGCATGGGGCTACCTGCTTCCAGCCAGTCAGCTGCCAATATTTCCTCCTGCTTGCCATCAGCTCTTTTCAGCTTTGGCCCATCACTGCAACTTAGTCGCATCTAGACCGATTGGAGGTGGGCTGAAAATAGAATTATCATGCGCATGCTGGCATTCGATGTTGCTGACACCCTAGAAAGCCTTACCAGATTTCTCGCTGAGCTAACATGACTGTCCATCTCGGAATATAAGATGTGTTCTGTGCGGAACTCAGCTAGAAAACCAACATGAAACTTGGAGATTATCGCAATCAACATTATGTATCTGTCTGCTACTGGAATAGTCAAGAATGTCTTCACGAGCAGTTCACAAGAACTTTTACACGCTGAACTTCTCGAGGAAGAAGACCACAGCTATATCCGCGGCGATGCCGAGGATCGTGGGCCTTGTCCAGGTTTGAATGCTCTCTGCAATCAGAATTACCTGTAAGCTGCTTGATCTCCAAAACATTGGAAGCACGACGCTGATGTAGACGAGACCACGTGATGGTAAGAACATCACACCAGCTCAAGTTGAACACGCGCTCATGGCTGCTTTGCATATGAACAAGCTGGCAGCTCGATCGCTCACCAGTAGTCTTAAGTCGTTGTTGCACAAGGACGGGACATTCGATCTAGTTGATACTCGCCGCCACAATGTTATTGAGCATGACTCTTCCTTCACGCGACTGGACTTCCGACAAGGCGACAACTACACCTTCCGGCCTGAAATGCTAGAAGACATGATCGCCGACGCAGACGGTGGTCCGGTCACGCTCAAGTCGCTTGCCAAGACTTTTATTCGTCGAGACAAAGAAAGTCGGGCCTCCGGAGGTTCTCGATTACCTTTGAACCTATGGTTCGTTCGAGTACTACAAGCCGTCGGTGTCATGAACACGGCACAAACTGGCGGAGTGCTCACACGAGAAGTGCTCGAAGCCGTCTTTGCTGAGGAGAGGTTCCCGGACGTTATCTTGAACAATCCGAAGCCGCGAACCATTTTCACTCTGCTTGGAAACGCCCTAGGCATGATGCGCTACGTAATCTTTGGTTAGGCTGATGGAATCAGTATTGCCTGTTGTTGGAGTGAAGGCAAGGGTGTATGATATGTTAAGACCTAAAAAGAGACCACTTGTTTTTTTCTTCACGTGACTATCAATATCCGTCTCGGTGAAATCTACTTCAACCGGTTTTCTACAGACATAGGTTACTTACCAGTGCCTGTCACTAGGATTATCAAAAATCTGTCGTAGACTGATCGACTGGCTCTTGCTAGGGTCGAGCATCGCCATAGCGAATTATGAGACTTGGAACACGTCCAAGGCGAGTTTACTACCCCCAAGTCTTAACCCTCTTTGGCTATACTAGGGAGCATATTATAACTGCACAAGGACTTGGTGCAAAAAGAACATTGAGTTCCTCATGGCAGCAAAACTACAACACTTGATCCAGTCCCCTCCCCTCTTTGCTGCAGCTCCAGCGCAGGACATAGAACTTTGGGATTGAACCCAGCACCGCCGGTAAAGGAGGATCGTCAGAAATACACTTATAGAAACCCCCTCCATGTCGTTTTAGTTGACGTTGAACGCAAAGCGCTACTATTTGACTAACTATCAGCCCACGGTCGACAGGGATTTTTTGATACTAAAGATTGCGTGCTTAGAAATTATATCCCTCTGGTTGCAGCCTTGCCCACGCGACCTTACCCGTCATGCTTTTGTCAGTGAGACCACTATGCCAACTAAGCACAGCCCCAGTTCGAGGCTACCGATGAGCACGTACTGCATATAGGCCCAAATTTGCGATCAGGTGTGCTGCCTACCCAAGTTGAGGCCAGCATTCTTAGCAACCTTACCAAACTGCCAACGTCCTCTCCAGCTCAACTCACATCCCGGCCACCGTCAACATTATAGGCACCACCAGTCAGATAGGTCGCCTCGTCAGAAGCAAGGAACGCTACCATATTCGCAACGTCCTCGGGTTGACACTAGCCAAGGTCAGTGACGGATCTTCTAAAGAATGGTGTGTTTTTGATTATATGTTGCCAGCTGGAAGGAAAGACCTACCACACGGCCAAGTGGAATCGTCCCTACGAGCTTCTTCCTCGCTTCAGCTGTGTCTGTGCCGCCTGCTACTCTTGCTAACCTATTTCAACAGTGAGTCATTGTCCATGCTCTTCTGCCAATCGAGGGATGCTTACATTGCCGTTTCTCCAACCGCTGGGCGGATACAATTGTATCTGATATTGTCTGCTGCAAATTCTGCTGCTAGACCTCGCGTTGCCTGTTCTTGTGAGCGTTTGGAGCAGCCAAGGGACTGTGTAGCATACCACAGTCACGGCTCCCTTGCCTAAAAGCTGCAGGTTAACATACAATGCGACGTGGTTCAAGGTGGTGTGTTACTTACTAGCTGCATACCACACCACGAACGGCCGCGGCCGTGGCTCAGATATACTACTCAGATTGATGAATGAGCCTGCGAATTTCTTTTCTTTCCAGTACGGAACGATGACCTTGGTGCTCAGATAGATGGGCTTGACGTTCACTTTGAACATCAGATCAAACTGATCTTCCGGCACTTCAGTCGACGGTGCTGCAACGTGGACAACACCTGCACAATTGACAACCACATCGATCTTGTCGAATTCCTTGAGGCCATGAGCGAGAATGTCTCGCCACGAACTCTCGAGTGTCACATCATTGGTGTGTGCCACGCAGGTCCCGTGTGGTGCATCAGCAACGGTAGCCTCCACATTCTTTTGATGAATATCAACAGCTAATACCTTCGCACCCTCTGCTGTCAGCTTCTTCACAATACCCCTCCCAAAACCTGCTCCTGCTCCTGTCACAATGATCACCTGGTACTGTCAGAATGTCTCCGGCATTGTAGTGCAACTTACTTTTCCATCAAGTCTACCCATTTTAGCTATTACGAGTCTGCAGGTATAGATTATCTCAAGCTTGGTGCAGCGTAATTTGAACTCATTTCCGCCCACTTGTGAGAAAGGGACATTCCTACATGTGATGTACAAGTTCTCCTCACCAATGCGAACCGTGGAGAAGATCGTGGAGAAACCGTTCATCTACAAAATGAACTCCACCAAATCAACATCTCACCTCCACCCAAGCACTCCGCAGCCATGGTATCAAAGACTCCTAACCTCGATACCGACATAATGTATTTTGCCGAGATAAATCCAAGCTTGGCAAGCGAGCTCAACAACTTCCTTTACGCCCAAGCAAGCCGTTAGGAGGACCTCCCTCCTCGATCGACGATTCAATCAACATGGCTCACGTCAACCAGATGGGCGACAGCCCCTTACCGTCAGTCTCCGAATTGTTCTCTCTAACCGGCAAGACAGCAATCACGACAGGCGGCACCGGCGGCCTCGGACTATCCATGGCAATAGCCCTCGCCGAAGCAGGGGCCGACATAGTATCGATTCAAATCGCCAACGACCCTCGTGCCGACCTTCTGAAGGAAGGTGTCCAAGCATGCGGACGCAAACTCACCGTCTTCGAGACCGACGTCGCCGACTCGACAAAATTAAGACAGTGTTTCGCAGACATCTGGGCTTCAGGCGTCGTACCAGACATCCTGCTAAACTGCGCCGGCATCAACAGGAGAGCCAAGGTAGAAGACTTTACAGACGAAGATATTGACGCCGTCAGTCTTGCCCTCGCTGCCAAGAACCCTGCTACCAGAAGGACTGACCACCACTAGGTCTTCGCAATCAACCTGAAAGCATCATTCGTCGCAGCCCAAGAAATGGGCAAGAAACTGCTAGAATTAAAGCGCCCAGGAAAGGCATGTCTACTTACTCACCTTACCTAAGCCAGCCCACATTGAACCCTGCTTATACTTCCCTTTCCCTCTGCCCACATGTAACCAAAACACAAACGCTGATACCAACCTAACGGTCCACCGCAGATAATAAACATAGCCTCGATAATATCCTTCATAGCAAACTACAACATCGCCGCCTACGCCTGCACAAAAGGCGGCGTCCTCCAAATGACCAAAGCCATGAGCAATGAATGGGCCCAACACGGCATAAACGTCAACTGCATTTGTCCCGGGTATGTGCCTCTCCCCATTCCTCTCTCCATCCTATCCCATCCTGCCACTCTCCAACTACCCAAAGTTATGTTACTGACGTATGTGATATAGGTATATAAAAACCGCAATGACAAAAGTCTACACCGAGAATGAGGAGTACACGAAGTATATTATTGGACGCACGCCCGCGGGTCGGTGGGGTTTGCCGGAGGATTTTAGGGGGGCGATTATTTTTTTGGCGAGCCGGGCTAGTGATTTTGTGAGTGGTACTAGCCTCGTTGTTGATGGGGGCATGTTAGGGAAGTGAACCCTACCTAGGTATAATTCGATACATGTGTGAAGTGAATGAGTATGAAAAGGGGAGTGGTAAGGTTGTTGTTGGTGCCAGCTTGTGTGCTGCCGTTGCAAGATTGTGGTACGGGAATGAAGGGGTGAGATCGATCGGGGGCATGAGTAACGATCTTGAGTTCACCTTTCTGGCTTCAGAGCGAGTGTCAAAATGACGGGTATCTTCCGCTATGCAACATGTCAATCAAATCAGGCGTGTCGCCGTCTCCTACTCCGTGCTTGCCTCGTGTTTCAGGACCCCGTGATATCATTTCGTCTAGGATGACCACTTGCATCATGGGCAAAACGCTCTGTCAACTCCATCAGACTACACTAGCACATAAAGGCTAGCGATAGCACTGATCCCAATGATTATACTCCCCCAAAAGAAAGCATTGTTCAGCACCCATCGTCCCCTAACATATTTACTCCGTTGTACAGCAACCAGAGGCAACTGCAGCATCATGGCGAACATGCCGTAACCACGCAACTTCTTGCTGATACATCCCATAATCAATTCGTGGCCTAAACTGCTTACCAAGAATGTCAGAGCCATTGCAATACCATCACTCGTGTAAGATTTCGTGGAGAAGTATACATGTCGTTTTAGGAAATTGTACACTGGTACATTCCACTCGCGACTGAACTCGAGCCAGTCTTCGCAGTTCCACCAATCGGAGTAGAAATGACGGTCAGCGAAGCAGGAGAGTTCTGCGAATGCGCCGAGAGCGTACTCCCAGATCACGAGGAACGTGAGCAGGAACTCGAGCATGAATGGAAATAACATGACGCTTATGCTCTCTGCCATGATTAGACCCTTGTCGGCGATGTGGGTGGTTTGTTTCAAGCGTATGGTTGCATCAACGAGGATGGGGGTAATGAATTCTTCTGACACGACAGTCATGAGAAAGATGCAGCCAAAGACGGCAAGAGTTTTGTAGAAGACTTCGAGCCAGCGTATACCTTCTGTACGTGGGTATTCGAGTTCGTAGCAGAGGGTTGGACAGATGATGTAATCTGCGAAGTTGTAGACAGTTAGGTTTTGTGGGTAGGTTATATTGCCCATGGGACTTGTGAGCTCTGTTGCGAGAGAGGTACGGATCTCTTCGATATCCTCTTTCTTTTTCCGCTCCTGGACTGTATTGTCAGAGTCGGAGTCCGGATCTAGCTCGCGCAGACGGGCAGGTGAGGAGGGATATATGACCGCTTTGTGGAGGGACGGGCCAGATTCAGGGGAATCAAGAGCACGAAGACGACGTTCCGTTTCGCTGAGATGGCCGTTGTAGAAAGCATAGCTATGCATCTTCATGAGGAAAGTAAGAGTATGAAGAGCGAAGAACACCTGCGCGGTCCACGTCCACTCCAGAACGAAGGGCCAGTCTACCCAAACGAAGAGCCAGATTGCCTGGTAAATGGACTGAATCCAGATGCCAGCTCTACCCCATCGAAGGATGCCATTGGATGAGCGAAAGAGTCGGTGGAGGTAGAGAGATACGCCAGTGCTGGCAACCATGAGTCCATCAGCAAGTGCTAAGGAGAAGACGTTTCTCGATAAGAGCTCGTAAACCTGAACTCGCAATGGATAACCTGTCTCTTTTATGTTCTTAATCGCAGTGGTCGTGACCATAATGGCCAATCCCATCCAGAAGAGTACGAAGAAGCCTCTGAAGTCCCGATAGTCGCTCCTAGGGTCGAAGTGGGAGGTTCGAGGGGTGTAGTTAATTGTGTGGAATAGTCTCTTCTTCGCCGTGGCTCTAGCATGTTTCCTTGCGGACGAGATCGACTTCGCGGAGGGCGGAGCATCGTCTGGCAATGGTGTGCCTACTCTGCTGCTATGGCTGACGCCATTCACCTCCAAGGAGGTTGAGAGACCCTTGGTGTGGCCATTGGTGATCTTCTGTATCGCATCGGCGGTCGTGGGCCGGGTAGGACGTGGACGCAGTATGCGATCCGTGTCAGGGCCGCTGCTGGACATGAGGACTTCGTATATGAAAGGCTTAATCTAGTATGAAGATTAGAAGAACTTGATATTGGAGGACTAGAGGCATCACATATGGTTGGTCTTAGACTAAACACTCGGGATCAAACAACTACGAAAGCAGGGCAGGCAACCCATGTTTCAAGATCTGTGATAGATCAGCTTACCAGTATTTTCTGCACAACACGCTGGGATGACGCCGTTTGTTTGGAGCAGGGGACTCTACTTAGGTAGCTTGCCTACGTCAGCCTTGGCTTTGGAACAGCGGGCGCTATCTAGGTATGGTTCGCGTGATTTGCGGGTGCGCCCCACGGTTGTGCAAGGCTGAGGTGCACCCTGAGGCTTCGATCTGAAGGTATCCGAATTTGGCTGCCAGGTCCCAGATATTCTGGCTTGTGAACACCAACCACCAATTAGGTACCATGATTGGGACAATTATCTATCGTGCTACAAGTACATACTAAAGATACTCGACACCTGGCGATATTAGACTGGAATCCTGTGTCCGAATGATTGGTTAAAGCATTTCACTGAGGGCAACCTCCCGCGCCCTCCACCGTCATGGCCTCTCTCAAACAGTTCATCCGTAATGTGCGGGCTTCGAAGACGATAGCAGATGAGCGAGCGGTGGTGCAAAAAGAAAGTGCCGCCATTCGAGCAAGTTTCAGAGAAGAAAGCCATGACTCGAATGTACGGCGCAACAATGTTGCTAAACTCCTCTACCTATTCACCCTCGGCGAGCGAACACATTTTGGTCAGATTGAATGTCTGAAACTGTTAGCCTCTCCACGGTTTGCAGACAAGCGTTTAGGATATTTGGGCACGATGTTACTGCTGGACGAAAACCAAGAGGTGCTTACATTGGTCACAAACTCCCTGAAAAATGATTTGAACCACAGCAACCAGTACGTTGTGGGCCTGGCGCTTTGCACGCTGGGAAATATTGCTTCTGTGGAGATGTCGAGAGATCTGTTTCCTGAGATTGAGAATCTGTTACAGACATCCAATCCATACATTCGAAGGAAAGCAGCACTTTGTGCGATGAGGATATGTAGGAAAGTGCCAGATTTGCAAGAGCATTTCATTGAGAAAGCCAAATTGATTCTGTCGGACCGCAACCATGGCGTTCTGCTTGCGGGTATCACTCTTATAATCAGCATGTGTGAGGCGGAAGAGCAAGAGGAGGTCGAAGAGGGTGTCATCGACATGTTCAGGACGCTTGTCCCTCAACTGGCACGGACGCTGAAGAGCCTTCAGAGCTCAGGATACACACCGGAGCACGATGTATCCGGCATCACGGACCCTTTCCTACAAGTCAAGATTCTGCGCCTATTCCGCATTTTGGGCAGAGGAGATGCTGCTGTCAGCGAGCAAATCAACGATATCCTCGCACAAGTAGCCACAAACACCGAATCAACCAAGAATGTGGGAAATTCGATCCTTTATGAAGCTGTCCTGACCATCCTCGATATCGAAGCTGATTCCGGCTTGAGAGTTTTAGGTGTCAATATCCTCGGTAAGTTCTTGGCTAACAAGGACAACAATATTCGATATGTTGCGCTCAACACACTTATCAAGGTTGTTGCAATTGAGCCAAACGCTGTTCAAAGGCACAGAAACACTATCCTCGAATGTCTCAGGGATCCTGACATTTCAATCCGGAGGCGAGCCTTAGATCTGAGCTTCACTCTGATACGGGAAGACAATGTCAGAGTTCTAATACGAGAACTGCTTGCCTTCCTTGAAGTTGCTGACACTGAATTCAAGCCGGTTATGACTACACAGATCGGTGTCGCCGCAGACAGATACGCCCCGAGCAAGAGATGGCATATCGACACGATATTGAGAGTTGTCAAGCTTGCCGGAAATCATGTCAAGGAGCAGATATTGTCCTCTTTCGTCCGTCTCATTGCCACAACTCCCGATCTGCAAACATACTCAGTGCAAAAACTATATGCTGCGCTAAAGTCTGACATTACGCAAGAAGCTTTGACACTTGCTGCAACTTGGTCGATAGGTGAATATGGCGATGCTCTTTTGCGAGGAGGATCGTACGAGGAAGAAGAGCTGGTGAAGGAAGTCAAAGAAAGTGATATCGTTGATCTTTACGAGAGCATTTTGAACTCTACATACGCCAATGCTGTGGTCACTGAATACATTGTTACATCTGCCATGAAGTTGACTACAAGAATGTCAGATGTCGCGCAGATTGAGCGGATACGAAGAATGATCACGTCGCGAACATCGGATTTGAGCATTGAGATACAACAGCGCGCTGTCGAGTATGGCAACATGTTCGGTTACGACTCCATTCGAAGAGGTGTGCTTGAGCGTATGCCACCACCAGAAATCAAAGAAGAACATAGAGTACTTGGTGAGGCTTCAAAGAAGAAGGACAATCGACAAAGCAAATTACTCAAGAATAAGACGAACGTTAAGGTTGCAAAACAAAGCGAAGCAGACCTGTTGGGCGATCTGCTGGGAGGCTCCGAAGTGCCCGCTGTGGATATTAGTGCTACAATAAATGGTCAACAGAAAACAGCGGATTTGCTAGCAGACATCCTTGGTGGTGGCACATCTGTACAAAGTCCACCTCCTCAGACAACAAGTCCTGCACCTTCAGCATCGGATATGGACTCGATGATGGATCTGATGGGTAACGGTACAGCACCTGCTCCCAAATCAGTAGCTGCGTCTACACCATCGGCTCCTTCTGGCCAGCCCGTTTACAACAAGAATGGGTTGACAGTCACGATGCTTATTTCCAGAGGAGCGGCAGGAGCTCAAGCTCAAGCACGTTTCAGAAATACGGGTAGTCTTGAAAGACTTACTGGTGTTGGACTGCAAGCTGCTGTACCCAAGAGTCAAAAATTGACCTTACAAGCAATCAACAAGAGCACATTGGAGAGTGGAGAAGAAGCAACACAAGCGATGAGAATTGTTGCCGCGACAGGAGTAAGTACTTCTCTCTACCACGTAGCGTACTTGTTAACGAGGATTAGCAACTGCCAGTCAAGTTACGACTGCGACTACGAATCAGCTATCAAATGGACGATGGAAGTCCTGCCATCACGGACCAGGTCGACTGGAGCGAATCATGATCAGGTCAATGTTTTCACGAAAACAAAATACCGTGCCAACCTCAATTCGTTCTTTCTCCTTGCTCGCTGTGTTTCAAAGTTTCACACGTATATAGGGTTATTGACAACGAGTCGACTACCACCCTGCGCCCGCTCTGACAATGTTTCCGTTTGCATTCTAACACCACTTGTGATCTTACCTCTGTCTAGATAAAATACTACTAACATCTCTAGATTTTCATTCGTCGTGCCCGAGGCTTGCTGCGTACGATACAGCACTTGCAGTCAGCCCAGCGCAGGAACCGAACAATACCCCAGCATGAGATAGGGCATTTGGCGTGTGGATAGCTTGGCTCTTCGATCTCATCAAACTCCTCCAAGTACAACCTTCTCCCACGATAGGCTCTCCGGGAACGTTTCTTGTTTAGAGTTCGGAACATCCTATCTATCGCCTTCTCGTCATCGTTGGATGAAATTTCGGACCCATCAGTTTCTTCATTAACCAGGTCGGTGTAGGCGGTTGACTGTTCTTTACGGGTGGCACCGCCTGCCATCCTTGGTCCTGGTTCTGGAAATTTTGCTTCGTTACGCGTCTTGATCTTCGACTCATCCAATCCTCTGGTTGTGCCCCCACCAGCTCCATGCGTTTCCACCTGCCCCTCCCCATCAATCTTCAATTCGTTCGGTGAACTTGTATCAGACACATCGGAACTAAATCCAGTGCCCACATATTCGTCCCGCTCACGCAACAGTTCGGTGTCCGTCTTGTGTCTTTCTTGTAACTCCCAATTGCTCGTTTCGCTCTTCCTTTTCAACAAGCTCTTCAACCTCATCATCAGGGGATCCAGCAGAATCCCAGTCCTCGTTGATGTGAATGGCAGTTGAGTTGGTTCGTGTCGTGCTCGGGCAGTGAAGTCAGTGGGTGAGTGAGTGGGTGAATGGGTGAGTGAGTAGGTCAGTGAACGGGGAGTCGTACGAGGACAGACAAACAGCACGAAAATTCCAAACGCTTCGGTATGCTTGATGGTGAAGAGCACGTGCCCCCACGAACTTGAATTGTAAGTGTTGTCGTTGTAATTAGGTGAGTAGTTCAGATTGAATTATTCGGATGAGGTGAGTATTCGAGCAGCGGATGCAGTCATTGAGTAGGCAGCGTTTGAATAATATGGCGAAGGAGGAGGAGAAGAAGAAGTGAGATGAGCATATTATGTTGTTTTTTTTATAAGGGGTGGTGTTGGAGGCCCTTGGTGAGTGTATTTCCAAGCCCTTGGGTCATGATGGCTATGGTTGAAGGTCAGGAGTGGTTGAATGGAATCTGAGCTTGAGCAATGTGAGGTAGTTTTCTTTTGAGTTGAATAGCATTTGTGAATTATCCATTCCTAGTATCACAAGTCTAAATGTTCTTTGGTATTTATACAGTATTAGTGTCCAAAACTGTATCGAGCGGTTTATTAACAAGAACCTGGTCGATAGCGTCCGTTAACTGCGTCCGTTGACGTGATCCGTCGATGGACGGTTAATTGGACTATCGACCAGGGCCTGATTTTGTATATTACCATCGACGATCATCCATGTCTCAGCCAACTGCGCACAATATTCATTCATTTAGATCCTCGCCATCAACCAGGCCCTCCTCTCATCCTCCGCCATCTCACCAAGAAATTCCATCTCAGCCTCTTTCGTCACGACATAACTATCCACAATCGCCTGTCCGACCAGCCTCGTCAAAACTCTATCTTCGCGAAGCGCTTCCAGACTCTTCTCTAAAGTATTAGGCAAACGCGTCGTGATACCATGCTGTCTTCTCTCCTCATCGCTCAACGTCACCGCATCAACAAGCGTGTCCTTCTGCTTCAGTTCCGCATTCGACCGTAGACCGTCAATACCTGCGGCAAGCAATGCAGCCATACTGAGGTACATGTTGCCTGTTCCATCGACGGTCTTGAGCTCCCAGTGTCCTGAGCCGCATTTTCGCAGTGGCGCTTCGCGGTTTTGTGTGCCACAGGTGACCCATTCGGAGCCGGACCAGATACCTGTTTTGACTCGTGCGTAGGACTCTTCGAGCGCGAGGGAGAAGGCCATGATTGATGGGAGATGTGCGAGGATACCGGCCAGGAAGGAGTCGCTGTGTTTAGAGACGATTTCGTTTGGACCGTTGATACTGAAATGTGCATGCATGGCACTACCGGGAGCGGTATGATATGGGCGGGGGTAGAACGTAGCTTTTAGACCGTGCTTCTTGGCGATGTTGCATATTGTTTCGCGGGCCTTGTAGAGGCAGTCAACAGCTTTGATAGGGTTTGAAGGGGGTAGCGGGAATTCCCACTGAGTTGGCGCTGATTCGGTGTGAAATTGTGGTATGTCAATACCCATTTCAGAGAGAGCATCGACGATTTCTTCGATCATGGGAAGCATATCAAGATCTGAATAGGTCATGTTTGACCAGGAGTGCACCTCGTGGAGTATCTCAAAGCACGCGAAATTAGATTTTGACTCTGTTAATACAGGCCTAACGAAGATAACCTCAACTTCGAATCCTAAAAGCATGGAGATTTCAAATTCAGATTGTAGAGCCTCGACCTGTCTTCGCAATGCCCATCTTGGACATTGATCATAATGGGTCTGAGGGCTATCCATCCACCATGTCTGTACGGTTGCTGAGCGCGAGCTGAGACCTTTGACAATGCACAAGGAGCTGAGATCAGGCTTCAGCTTGAAATCGCCTGTTGCGAGACATCCAGCTGCTGGGCTATCGTTTTGCAATAGTCTCGTAAAAGCCTTCGAGATTCCTGGAAATCCATTATCCAAGAGCTGCGTCCGAAACTGCTTGGCTGGCGCCATCCTGACACGCATAACACCGGTATACGATAAGAATTGAATCCAGATGTATTTAATATCGGGGTTGAGAGCCATGAACGCATCGAAGGTTGCTGCATCTGGAACACTGGTTTCAGGTGAGGTGATCATATTGATGCTGACCATGGAAGTGATCGCGGAACTGTGGTCATCGACAAACGGATCAGTGGCAGTCAAAGCACTGTTTCGTTGAGTTGTCGGAGCCAACTGCAAACTGGATAGCGGTCTATCGGTGGTCCTCGTAGTCCCTGGTGAAGGCACAGCTGTTGACACGGTCGAGTCCAGCCCCGCACTTGTTTCGGTGGCTTGTGAAACACGAGAAAGTACCTCTGATCTATCAGTCGAGTTAACCAATGTTGATCTTCGACTTTGGCCACCAGTACGACCACATGCTCGCAGTAGTTGGGGGTATCTGCTCTGTTCATCTAGTTTGTACAGAGAGTTAGAGTTCCAGAATAAGATATCGACAGCCATGTTGATTGCTTGCATTACCGTAATATCCTCTGAAGCTACCAACTCGCCAAGCACTGTCTCCAATGCGTCTCGAAACTGTCGGTTGGCTAGGTAATATGTCTCAGGGTAGAAGTGCCCGTCTGTACTCCAAAGGACCTTTGATGTTGGCATAAGCTCCAGTGTTTGTCTCAACACACTTTCCTGGCCATGTCTCGAAAGCATAGGAAATACTTCTCCAATATCAAGCCAGGCATTGCCATAGTTAGCTGCCAAATATCCAGCTTCTCGTGTGTATGGATATGACGAATGGAGAATTACAAAATCGACATTCGGAAAAGCTTCGATTAAAGGTTGCATGTATGCAGGGTTGGCCTTGACTAAATCAATATCAATGTCGCCCAGGCCAGTATGAAATTGTATTGGGATGGTCTCGCCCTCTGTCTCCACCAGCTTATCCAAGACGTCACACGTGGCCACAACCAGAAAGTCATTGACTTCCTTCTCCTCGACTCTATAGTTGTGGTCGCGGACGGCTTTCCTCAGGAAGTTGTGAAAAGCCAGCAGTAATGGCGAGTCTGTAAGCGAGTGATGTGGTCTGAAGGCATTGCGACTCGAAAGGCTGACATCGAGGCCTGACCGGTAACAGACGACAGATTTAAAGCCACGCACAGCAGGATCTCCGGCAAGTGTCTTAATTTGATTTCTGAACACGATATTGAAGCGAATAAGGAATGCCTCACTTTTATCAATCGGCCAGTCACCGTCCATTCCCGGAGCCAGAAATCCTGCAGCAATGGCCAACTGTTCCAACAACTCTGCAGCTATTGCTTCAATTCGTGCTATCCTGGCCACGGTATGTGCGTAGCGATCATGCCATCTCACCGGGTATACGTTCTCTTGTGGCAGGCCATCGTCTAGTAGTAAGGCATGCGTTCCAGCCAGACACTTCGATATCAGGCTATCGTAATCCCTTCGTACCCATTCATACCGAGCTGCCTTCACATCTTGAATTGTAGCCGGGCATTCGTACAATTCGGACAGCTGCTTGATGGCTCGAATGTGTGCCAGTGTCGAATGAACATGCTCTTGCAAGGCATGTCCTTGGGCTTCGGAAGTTATGCTCTCGAATGGATAGTCATTGTTGCCATATGCTTCCTCCTCTCTAAGCAGGTTGTGCGCGTGGTTATCAATGAGGGGAAAGGTTTGTATGACTCCTCGAAGATCATGTTCGGTCGGTTCGTGGGTAGGCGAGAGGTAATGAATAAAAGAGTAAGCTTGCTCTTGAAGGTTATCCGGCATTGTCTACCATAGTCATGCATCAACTAACAGGTCATGCAAGCCTTGTTGAAGTTTGTCCAGAACACTAAGGCCAAGACTCTTGTGCTTCGAGGAAGTGAAGGAGCGGTATCTGTACAGTTAGTAGCTGTATACACATCCACGATCTTGGAAGGTCTAGAAAGGAAGCAACTTGAAGGCTAAGCAACTCGATTGGAAATACGCTCGGCAATCAACGCAACAAGGACCGCGTGGAGGAAAGCAAACCAACACGTTTGATTACAAGTAAGGACTGAGGCTCAATAGGCACGAGAACATAGCTCCCTTTGGCATGATGGGCGCACGCCTTGCAAAGCGGAGGGCCAGGAGGAGCAACATTTCAGAATTTCGGTACTTGGTATGACTTGCAGTAGAGCACAGGGTCTTCGTAGCTTCTCTCAAGCGTGCTTTTAGCTAAAGCAAAGACGAGGCTCAGCTGTGATTGGAGACTGTAGGCGCGGTACGGGGTGCTTCTAGCGGCGTTCCCGAGCATGGAGGGTCCTGTTTTGACTTTCCGGACGTGCCACAATTCCACAAGGCACATATGATCGTCATTGGGGAGATTGTTGCATGACACTCGTTCGTGCTATTACCACCAACAGCATGCAGAATATTCTACTACACCAATTCACACAGGTACCATATCTTCTTCCAATCGACTGGTCGTCAAAGGGTATTGGGCAGCCCACCGGTGATACGTTCACTTATACACTGTTAAGATAATATACTCATGTCGTGGCATCTTGGAAATAAATTCGCCAACTTCAAATTATGGCAACCCCCTTAAAACGTAAATTAAGCAGTTCATTACGGTCAGTGAGTCCACCACCTGTACGACGACGTCGATCACCACCGAGGTTCATCAAACCCTCTGTCGTTGTCGATCACAATGCTCCGAGCGAAGAGCTCATTACAAATGCACCAAGAAAGCCAATTACTCTCTACAGCTGGAACGTCAACGGCATCGGACCACTACTACAAAAACAGCTATCCTTCTCC
>Ga0115842_100041_pt1 | contig 35706 bp, 35 predicted proteins | sample InSIn2SAF170_2_FD_83856 | JGI IMG/M metagenome (GOLD analysis project Ga0115842, IMG submission 83856)
CACTACGGAGTTGGTATTGCCAATCTGAGGTTGAAGGTGGGCGACATCGGTGGTGAGGAAGCTGCTTTGACGAGATTACGAGAGAGAATCGTTGGCCTGATTAGAAATCGGTTGTCAGGTGGGTATGGAAGTGGGAAAGGAGGGAGTAGTGGTGGTGCGCAGAAGTGGGAGGTTAGTGTTGAGTTCGAGGTTGAGGATAAGCTGAGGGATCTTGGGAAGAGTCATAGTCATGCTCATCATGTAGGCGTGATGCATGCTTAAAGATAATGCTGAATAGAATATTGAGTTGAGAAGTTCGCGATGTGGATTGAAGCTGTAAGGCCTGGGCGTGATTGCGTCACTGTTAACTTCCAGGGAGGGCACCATACCTATAGATTCTCGCTTCCGTCACTACTGCACCTGAAAAACACACTGTCTATTAGCAGAGGCACGAAGCTTGTACAAAGACGTGGTAGAGTACCAACAACAAGCAGGGATTGAGAGTATAGCTGGTCTAACCGCATTCGGTGGGAGCAACGCGAATGCGGAAATCGAAGCTTGACAACGATCAATTTACACACTCTTTAGACCGGCCACTCGATTATGACACCGCACCAATGACTCTGCCGCACAAATGGTTATACGCGGAGGCACGCTCTGCGAGAAGCTCTGTTTCAGCTGCGGGATGCAATTCTATCCTCTGACTCTTCCATGGCCGTCATGACAGTGCTTGGGCATCGACAGATGATGCCTCGGACCCTTGAGGTCTGAAGCTCTCAAACCACCATCATCCGCGATGATACCTTGAGCAATCGTTGCAGGAGTTGAGCAGGTCAATCAGTGGTGGTGACGATGTACTGAAGCCTCTATGTGAAGCATGTGTCTGGCTCAATTGACTCAACCTCGAATTTACGACTGATGTACCAAAACTCGCGAAACAGCTTGTCAAAGATTTCTACGGTTTTTTGCACACGAAAACGACAAGCGCTTGTGTTTTGGACTTGTTGTTTCGAATGGGCTCACAGCCTTGTACTATTGGCAGCTGCTTGTCTACATGCTTATGTAGGTAGCGACAAGGTACACGAGTTAATGGTAGCGGTTGCAGCTGCTTCACCACGTTAAGACCATCGTGGGGAATTGAGCGAACATGTATTGCAAGCACTCGACACCGCGGACCCCAATAAAATCAATCTTGAAGTCTGCTTCTAAATAAACCTGGACCGTGGTACGTGGAGACAGCTTTCCGAGGTTATGACAGGTAAGAACCACGACGAACACTTTTACCCAAGGTTTTTGCATGACCAGCTCGATTGAGCTGAGAAGCAGAGGTATGCTCAAAAAGAGCTGTCAACTCGATGGTTAATCGAGGGAATTGATGTCAGTCAGCAGGCCTAAGCTCTACATGACAATCTAAGTATGGCCATCCATAACATTCCATCGGCCGAGCTCTTAGTCGACCTCGGGCATCTACTCCTGAGATAGCAGCAAGCGGTATCACGATGTCACAAGACACCCACACGAATGACACGAGGTAAGAGTCTAACAGAACGCTAACCTCCGGACAATGACTGTTCCAGTCGATGCTGTTCTAAATTTCTCTGTCATTAAAGAATGGACATTGATCAAGTAAGGTCAGACCCCAAGGGCTCGAAAAGGGATCCATGGAAGGGTGCCCAAAGCATAACATGTATGTGTTCACGGTAGCACTGCACGTTATGCATTTCGTCCCCAGCAGAGCCTGACGGTAAAGCTGTATGCGAAGATCGTTCATCAAGGCAGCATGAGAGGGTATGGTTCGTTAATCTATAATAGAGGACGGATACAACTTCAAAGCGTTAGCCGCGGATGGTGATCATGAACTCGCAGCTCTCCCGACGAACTTTGAAAGATTACGACCCATGTCCATCTCACTGAAAACACATTGCAGCAGCATTGGCAAATGAGCTTCACTTCTCGCGGCTGGGAAGAAATTCCGGAAAACAGCTGTTTGCTTCTGCGAACATGACGCAGGTGCAGCGTGCGAGGAGAGGATTGTGTCAGAATTGCGGAGATGCCCCACTCATGATATGCTCGCGCACAGCTGGTACAGGCATATCTAGATAGCATTAATTCCAAGTGGAACATATTCTTACCACGGTGCAGCTCTGAGACAGCTATGAAGGTTAAGCTGGCAGACCTGATGATGATCGTCAATGTCATACGACATAAGCGAACGTGCTCACTCATGACAGCGAGGTTGAGATGCACACATGGCGAGGGAAGGATGCAACGATGATAACAACGAATGAGCTTGGTTGAGGGCAGCGGTGAAGGCGAGGTCGATTTTCCTTATCTTAACTCCCTCAGGAAAGTCGAACCTGCCTCGAGCTCTACGGCCAAGGCTAGTAACCAACAAGAGCGAAGAGCTTGAAGATGCTCTACAAACCTTCTGCAATCACGAGTCGAGACGATGTTCAAAGTGGTTAAGGATTAATTTTCCTCTTTTAGCAATTTTTTCGAAAGTCAAAAACAGGATCCTGGCCGATTGCCGTTTTCAGTAAAGCGCACTGAACTTGTACCAAGTCTGGACAGTGTATACTATCTAAACCTGGCCATTCGTTAAGATAGCCATCTCCCAGGCTTCGAATCAAGCTCACTGATAGGTGTGGTGGCAGAGTCCGGCTCCCAATGATGGAGAGTATACATGCCTGTGTCTGATTGACGGATTCATGTAATACCCATAGATATCGATTGACATCAGACACCATGGCCTATATACTGTTCTTTTTCAGCTCTACGGCACCATCACCACCATTATACCGCCTAGAGAGTGCCTCCGACCTTGTCTCAACATTTCATTTAAGTGTACCAGCGTGATACATCTTATTCGACCTCCCCTCACCATGGTGTCATCCATCTTTGATATCCTCCGCCGTGGAGTATCTCCGCCGCCTAGGAAGACTAAACTGGTTGAAAAGCAGAGTGCAGTTCGAGCTATACCTGCGTCTTGGTACACATCCCAAGAGATGTACGAGCTCGAAAAGCGTGCAATATTCACCAGAAGATGGCTTCTTATCACACATGGACACAGACTCAAGCAGGTCGGTGACTGGCTACACTATGACGTTGTGAACATCAACTTTGTGCTATATCGTGCTGGGGACGGAAACATTCATGGGGTTCGCAATGCTTCCACTTATCACGAAATCAGTGCCGACCACTTCCCAATACACATACACATCGACTACAACGGTTTCATCTGGGTCAACCTGGACGACAATGAGGTTCCAGAAATATCGTGGGACGAGCTCTTTGAAGGAATTGATCGACAAGACAGATACGAAGGTTTGAACTTTGACGACTATGAATTCGATCACTCCTGGCAAATGGATGGACCGTATAACTGGAAGATTGCCTCAGATAACTACAACGAATGCTACCACTGTGCAACGACGCATCCTGATCTCAAAGCTCTCACGAACCTCGAATCATACCGCGTCGAGACCAACGCAGGCTGGATCAAACACTTCGTCGGGACGAAACCGGAGGAAGAGGCTCAGGGCCGCAGAGTACATCCTACTTACTTCTACCCAAGCTCATCTATGAACGTCTCGTAAGTATACCCTCCCATCCTACCTCCATTTATCTAACACAATGAATAGCTGCAACTTTTTCATGCTCCAACGCTTCATCCCCCATGGCCCCACAAAATCAACGATGTACTACGAAGTCTACCGCAACAAAAACGCCTCAGACTCTGACTTCACTGTCATCAACGAGATTTACAAACGCGTCATGTCCGAAGATAAGATCCTATGCCAACTCTCGCAACAAAACGTCAACAACGGCGTCTTCGTGAACGGTGAGATGCATCCGAGACTTGAGAAGGGGTCGCTGTTCATTCAGAGGTTGAGTCGAGCTGATGTGGTGGAGTATCATAAGCGTCAGTGTCAGCAGCAACGGCAGAAGCAGACACAGAGTGCGGTGGGTGGGGGCTCGTGGATTGGACTTGCACCCTGGGGCCTGGTCGGCTTGTCTTTATGCGCACTGGGCGTGAGGTATGCTACGTAGGTGGAGGTTTGATGTTCCTGTGTCATCACGGCGAATGAGTTAGCGTTGTATTCCTTTGATTTGCATTGATACGAAGTGAACGTCATACTCCAAGCTTCCGTTTCCAACGATGAAAGAAATCTCAGCATTTATTCCTCAATGAATGCACAACCAATTCAACCTCCACATTGAACCAAGGAATTGTTTTGCAACGATTCAGCTTGTGCTATGTTTGGTGGTTATGCTTATAGTACTTGCTTGCCTGCTAATAGGTGCTTCGCTCTTGCTCGGTAGCGCTCACGAAACACCGCGTTCGCAGTGCTAGAACTACATACCTAGATATCATTGCATATGGCCATAGCGATTGTTTCTAGGAAGCAACGCTGACCTCATGTATATTATTTGGCATACACAAGAAACATTTAGTTTGCAGATTGACTTTCTTTACTCGCATTACTAAGCTTCCGCAAATATACCACGAAGCAGAAAGCTTAGGCCAGCCATCCCCACTCTACCATCCTATCGCACCTGGCCTGACGTGCACAGCCCTCGCCTTCCTAATGTGACTCCCTACTCGATCTCTTTTACTATTCGGAAATGCATCAATAAGGCTTAGAAATCAGCGCTTCTTCCAGGTTGGTCACGAAACTCATGGTATCCTACGTGCGTGGTGCACCGCTATGATCGTGATCGTGTCAACTTAACAACGGGGTTTCATCTATCGCGATCTCGCAGACTATCAGAGAGCAGCCAAAAGTACAGGTAGGTGACAGTCTCAATCTGAAGACAAGTCCTTGGCTCTGCGTGTACGAGTTTGTTCTCGAGCGACGTAAGAACTGTATCAGTCCACCTTACTGCTTCGACGAACCCAAAATCAGACTTCCACCTACCAAAATCTACCACACCTATCCTGGCTGGATCAAGCCCAATCGAAGCGGACTCTTCTCTCCAACGGAACCAACGGCCATTCCCCTAATGGCCTCCTTCGAGCACTCTCACACCTCCCTCCTTCCTCTCCCTCCCCTCCGTGAAAGAAACTCACGCGTCCTCAATGCACCAAATCCAGAGACTTCTACTGAGATCCTTGCTCGAGGTCTCAAAACAGCCCTAACTCTCCTCCACCAACCCGAAACCATGATTTCTCTCAACCCCTTAGTGATTCATTACACTCGCGTCTCTCCAGCTCCAGAACACCAATCCCAACAAGTCAACATAACCCACCTCGCCCAAGTCTTCGACATTCCCATCCCAGACCCACCATCAGTCTCAACCTTCACCGCCTCCAAGAACGGCGAATTTGTGCACTACGAAATAACAGATCGCTTCACCTTCCTCTTCGGCGCCATCACGAAACAAATGAATTACCGCTCGTGTTTTCGTCCCCTTTACGCCGTCGAGAACACTCATACAACAAGGACCACAAACGATAACAATACTTCAAGTATCGGTCTCGAAACAATATCCGATCCTGGCAGCGGAGTTTCTTTGCTGGCTAGATGGATCCTGAGCGTCGACAAGCAGAAGCCAGGCTACCTGGTGTTAACGGAAACGGTCAAAGTGAACTGCAATGCGATGTTGAAATGGTACGTCAAGGCACAATTGCAAGGCGCTCACGAACAACTGCATTCGGAGTTCAAGAGGTTGTTTGTCGAGAAGATGGTCGATGAGGATCCGAGTATTGCTCCGTCAGCGAGAATAAAAGCAAAGCAGATGCAAAGTCCGAATGAGATAGGTGCAGAGCCGGAGGTCACGCTTGTGGGAAGAGTCAACAGTGGGAACAGTATTAAGGAGGGCATGAAGATGAGGCTTGAGATTGGCAGGACTAAGAATGAAGATAGGAATGAGCCGTCGGAACTGCGGAGCTGAACGCCAGCTACCTATATCCTATGGCGGCCAGAGCTGTTTTGTCGACAGATAATCAACATTGTCTTGTTTGGTGTATACCCTGCAAGCACGGACTATGCCTAGAGCCTGCAATCAACGCCGGTCCCGTCAAAATTTGGCTTCATATCTTCGAAAAAGCCAGATGTGGCTTTGACACTACAGATCAAGAGCTCTTCCATGATGCAATTCTGATTAGGAACGAGGAACATGTCCAGTATCCGCGACTGGGTTTTGATACACCAGGCTGTTCCCATGTTGACGTTCTGTCTTCGATAAATCTAACATTCATGAGCTTGATGAACATGTTGCGGAAGATGAAGCAGATTAAGAGACATCCAGAAAGACCAGGTGACAATAATCTGAATCGGGCATTTCTCAAAGAGCTTGCATTGCACTAGAAGCAGAAAGACGCCACGACAAATCCTTTGGCTGATACTGGCTACTGGGAGTTCATCGAACGATATTCCAACGCTGTGCAAGTTCCTGGGAAGTTATCTCATCGACCCTGATGGGGAAAGAGCTTGGACTCACAGGAAATCACCGCGTCGCCTGAGTCTCACACAGCTATCTGGTGTGGATCAAATAGACCTGACTGGCACCACATCCTCAGCGCGTGGTACATCTTCAACCAAGCTATAGCGCAACAAGCCCTCAGCCAGTTCCATGATACTGCCAACGCAGAATTTGTCTAGGTTCCGGGATAAATGTGGCATGTACCCATCCAGAGACACACCGTCTGCTGGACAGTCTGCATCCTCTGTGCTCGCGATCTCCTTCAATTGTACAGATTCCACCGAACAAGCTCTACGCTGTACAACCACTCGTGACCGATGGACGGATAACACGAGAACGTTTAACCGAGATATGATCTGCTAATCGAGCACTTATATCGCGCATTCACGAGGCATACGATTCAGAATCACAACAATCTCGCTATATCCTCGGTTTCTGTAATGTTGAGAAACACCTTCGTCAACATTCATGGGTGCCGAACTGGTCGATGAAGCCTTACTTTCCCTCCATTTCCGACACGCAGCTTCTGGGAGAAGGAATAGCACAGCCAACCTTTATATTACTTGTAGCGAACGACAACGAGACGTAGACCATTAAGACCAACAGCGAGATATGTACCGTACTTAGTTAGACACTGCCTCATTCGTACATGGAAATGGGTCATCATGTGTGTGTCGTGTATGGTAGTACACACGTAGATCGCTTTCTTTGGATGAGGGAGTTTGTGTAGGTATGTATGGATACTAGAGAACGAGAGAAAGGACGTCGGGCCTGTGTGTTAGTTGGGGGAGATTTGAGGTGTGGCATACAGCACGATGGTGTGGCAGGTTAGGATGGGACGGGGTGAGATGGGGTTGGATTGGGAAGGGATAGGATGGGATGGGATGGGATGGGAAGGGAAAGGATAGGGTGGGTTGAGGTTTTATCACTTTCGATGGCCGACGACAAAGATGGTAAGTGTTCGGAAATATATATTTATATACCAAGCTGTTGTTCTTTTCTAGTCAATGTGCTGGTTGCTCGCCATCAACGCCAGTCAATCCCCAACCAGAAGGTGCTAATACAATAAATACGACGTCTATTCGTGAACGGCTCAAACACCACCAGAGGACCGAGCAGACGCTACTATGTACCTCACGATGTCTTACCCGCAGCAACAGCAGGTACGACCTGTACATCATCCGACTCGCTCCCCTCTCCTCCCAGAGTCTTCTGTCCCGCACCGCCATCCGTCTTCGCAGCATATTTCATATCACTCATTCCATAAACCGCAATAGCCGCAATACCAACCAGAGCAGAAATTATAGAGAAGACCAGCGCCACAATGCCCTTTGTCGTGAAATGGCCATATGGAATTGACGCTGCTTGGGCGTTCTCGCCTTCTAAATCCAGGTAATTGACTGTGTTGCCGGCTGCGTTGCCAGTCGTAGCAACTCCTGCAGCAGCGCACGCAGCTTTGTGGTCTGCTGGGATAGTGAGACGTTCCTGCATTTGAAGCGGTGCTTCGATGAAGACGGATGCGAGACCCTGGGACATGTGCCAGTCGATATGGCAGTGAAAGAACCATACTCCTGGGTTGTCGGCTACGAAGCGGAGGACCACGGAGCCTTGGGGCGGGAGCATGACCACGTCGCGGCGTATTGGGTAAGCGGGGAAGGCGGTGTGGTTGGTTGGATTGTACGGGACGGGCTCGGTGAGGTTCTTGTAGCTGTAGAATGCGTCGCCGAAGGATGGAGTGCGGCTTATTATCTGTAAGTTGTGCCCGTGGAGGTGGAAGGGGTGGGCACCTGTGTCGTTGTTGTTGAGGATTACTTCGACGACGTCGAGGTGGTTTAGGATGAAGGGATTTGTGTATTCGCCGTAGACGGTGGATGTGGTGGCTAGGGAACCGGCGGAGAGGACGGTGTAGAGGACTGGGACTTTGGGTACAGTGAAGGTGATGTCGTTGAAGAAGGCGTATGGTAAGCCATTGTCGAGTTCTTGCATGACTACGTCAAGTTGGATTGTGAGATTGGGGTCTCCGAGCAGCGTGCCGTGGTCGTGCGGTACTAGTGTGAAATCGTCAAAGGCAGGGAGAGCATCAGCGACATCGAGGGTAGGATCGATTTTATTGTGCGGAGCTGAAGCGTTGTATTGCAACCAGTTGGTGTTGTTCAGCTGGATGTTATCTGGAATTGTATCAAACAAGACCTGATCGACAATTGTCACGATGCCGTAATTTCTTGCAGTTGAATTCTTCATGGTGACGAGGATAGAGTACCGTTGTGCCACGGCAATGTAGAGCGTGTCGGCTTCGGTAGGTTCAGTGTAGACACCATCAACCTCCACAATTTGGAAAGTGTGGTCCTCGATGTAGAAATATTGAGCAGTAAATGCACCGGTATTTATGAGTCTGAACATATACGTCTTGCCTGGCTCAACAGGAATGCTTGCGTTTTGCGTATCGTTAAAGAGGAATGAGTTGGGCACTGGCTCAGCACCGGTCGGATTGTACTTGGACAAAAAGTCGGGAGCAATGTCTTCCACCATGTCGTGATACCAATCACTTAGTGTTACAACCAATTCCTCGTCGTACATGTCGTTGAAATAGGCATCTGAGTCGTGCACGATGAGGGCTTGACGGTAGCCATCAGGATAGCAGAAATCGGTGTGACAATGGTACCAATACGTGCCGTTCTGGTCAACATTGAAGTCGTATGTGAAGCTGGAGCCAGGTGATATAGGACATTGGGTAACCATATTTGGTCCATCCATGTAGTTGGTACCATTCTGAAACATGCCGTGGAAGTGCATGCTGGCAGACCTATCAAGACTATTGACCATGTTGACGACCAGCCGGTCTCCTTTGTCGACCTCGATCGTAGGTAGAGGCCATGTTCCGTTGACTCCGATGACCTTACGTTCCGCAAGACCGTCAGGATTGGCCATGACCCACGTGAGGTTGAAGTTGTAGGTGACTGTCTTTGCTAGACATTGTGCTAACAGCAATGTTGACGCGAAAAGGACGAACATTCTCGTCATGGTGCTGTAACACGTCGTCCTGTACACCACAGAATGTTGAAGAGGAAGAGCTGGAAGCGACCGTGAAGCTGGTCGTCTTCGATGGCCAGCATAAGGCGATTTGAGCCGATCTGATAATTCTTGTAACGGACCAGCCAAGGTGGGCAGAGGTTAAGGTGGGCCGTGATTAATGCTTGAGATATGTTTGAGCAGTAGACCGGCCCTCAGCTTCAGGGCCGATCTGGCGCCGATAGGTGGGGATCATGGTATGAAACGGGGCGTCTGGACATGGAATTTGCAGCGCTCTTGTCACGAGAGAAGCTGGAGAGAGAGACGGTTCGGAAGTCAGTTCTCAGCAAATGATGTGGGCAGGTGGATCTGATTAGATTTTCACCGCACTTACCGCGACTATTTCTTGGCACGTCATCTGAGGGATCAGATAAGATGACGACGAACCAACCACTGGATCCTGGTGTGGAGCAAGCTGTCGGTTAGTGACACATTTATCAGATGAAAGCAATCAATCGGATAATGTCCGCCAGTCGCTCTTGCTGGCCGCTCATGCCGACTTCCCCACCACTGCCACTTTCCAAAACCTCTACAGTAGCAAGCTTTTCTCGGCGCTGTCATGCTTTTCGTGCCTTACTTGCCGACACAAAATGATCAGCTCACGGTCTGGATCAAAAGGGTACTAGTAACACAACTGGAACCACTCCCACCAAACATCCGATGTCGTTCTTTGGTGGGAGTGTTTGCTACTGATTGTGTTTTGCTCCTCTCTATTTCGGTCTTGAGCTTGATACATATCTCCGGGTTGACATCCTTTGTGCAACACAGCTCTACACGCCTTTCCAGTCTCTCAGCTTCACCATGCCCAGTGTCTTCGCTCCCCAAGTTTTCTTCATCGTCTTCCGAGAATGTCTCGAAGCTGCCGTCGTCATATCGGTTTTGCTCTCCTTCCTTAAGCAGAGTCTGGGTCAGCCGAACCAAGATCGAGCTATATACAAACGAATGGTCCGCCATGTTTGGATCGGCGCAGCGCTAGGTATTGTCGTCTGTCTGGTTATCGGCGGAGCTTTCATCGGTGTCTTTTATGGCTTGGGTAAAAACATCTGGTCTCAATCTGAAGACCTCTGGGAAGGCATCTTCTACCTCATTGCCTGCATCATCATCACAATTATGGGACTGGCTCTCCTTCGAATTAACAAAACCAAGGATAAATGGCGGGTGAAGCTTGCAACAGCTCTGGTGGACAAGAAGAAAAAGCAGAATGCCTCGTCCCGGCTCAGCAACTGGTCCCGTCGATATGTGATGTTACTACTTCCCTTCATCACAGTCCTTCGAGAGGGTGTGGAAGCTGTGGTATTTGTCGGTGGTGTATCTCTTGGCTACCCTGCTACCGCCTTTCCACTTCCAGTCATTACCGGCATCATCGCTGGTCTTGCCATTGGATTCCTGGTCTACAGAGGAGGCAACCAGATGTCAATTCAAATCTTCCTCATCATTGCAACCAGCGTGCTTTATTTAATCGCTGCCGGTATGTTCTCCAAGTCTGTTTGGAGCTTGCAGTCCCACCACTTCTTTGCAAAAGTTGGCTCCGATCTTGCTGAAGTAGGCAGTGGTGTCGGATCATATGACCCCACCACCACGGTATGGCATCTCAACTGCTGCAACCCTGAGACCGATAATGGTTGGGACGTCTTCAACGCTATCTTAGGCTGGCAGAATACCGCTACGTATGGCTCAGTCATTGCATACAACGTCTACTGGATTTTCATCGTCGCCTGCATCGTCTGCATGCTATATGAAGAGCGCACTGGTCACTTACCTCTCAAGCCACAAGTCATAGGTTTCTTGCTCAAGGTTCCTGGTGTCAATCGATATGTTCGCAAGAAGCAAGGTGTGTCTAAACAGCGAGCAGATGAGCTAGTCAAGGAAGGTCAACAGCATTTGAGAGATCAGCATGAGCACGGAGACGTATATGAGAGCAAGAATGTCCATGAGAGCGTCCATTCCATATAACCTACAGTATGCAAGGAAATAGACTCAACACCAGTGTAGCATTGGCGACAGTCAGGAATGTTCTAACAGGCGTTATCTTCATAGCTTTTCAAGTGCGATCTCAAAGACTTGTTCCAATAAAATTACGCAGTGTCGGGTTCGCTAGCTGAACCAACCGATATCTACATGATACGTGCAGACTTCGAAATTGCTAGACTGTCAACTATGAGTACCTAATCACAGATTCCACTGGAGTTACCACGAACTAAAGGATTTCCATCACGCAAGTCGAAGTGTCCGTGACCTAGAGCGGCAGCTCAACGAGGTTCCATTGCAAGACTGCCAAGGCGACGAGTCCTGTGAAACTCGAACTCCAGTCTGGTCATACCGTATATCTACACTGAGGCTTTTGTACATCCGCATAGTCAGACATACGTGGTCGCTCGCGATGGATAGAGTGACTACTACTCCAGTAGGGGTCCAGCTTAGCGTTGCCTTGCAACGGGTTCTGCCCTACAGTTCAGTAGCATAGATCAGATAACGATGGATGACATAATCTCGTGAACTTGATCACGCCACGGCGCGGAAAACTTCCTCAACTAACTCCCACAGCAACAGTAAAACGGTAGGTACGGCAGTAAATCCTCAATTATGCGACTCGCCCAATCCGCAGCACACGAGCTTGGCGAGCTCGTTACTGTACAAGTAAGGAAGGGCCGCAAATCCCACCTATTGCATCCTTGACTATGAGCGATTATCTTATCTGATGAGCGCTTGCATCATGATTAGATTAAATAGCTCATCTAGTGTGATCTTATCTAGGTACAGTACTCCGTAATCTGATTCACTTGCCGTCTGTGCCGCTAGTTTGACTTGCAAGTCAAGGGCTTGCCAAACGGCCCATGGAGACTGTTGTGATGTATGTCTCTCGAGATTGTTCCTAGCTGCTAGTTGCTGTCATGGGACTCCGTGCTTCGGTTCATGTACCTTGATCCCGTTCGAACTCTCATGTCGAACCTGACGCGCCTAGCATCCAGTACCTAGTCCGCCTGCGGCCTCATAAGGATGGCGCGCAAGGGTCTGTACAATACAGTACTGTCTTCAGCCACGCGAGCATCTATCCACCCACACTCTCGCGAGCCAAGATAGGAACATGGCGGCACGGCATGACAGGACAGGACGAACAAGCGAATAGTCCCGCCTCAAAGCACTGTTCCGTGATCGGAGCGTGATTCTGTGGAATGCCAACACGATCGACACCAAGACACATGCAGAGCGAGCCTCGAACAGTACTGTTAAATTCGCTGATCACGCAGACACGAGAAACGACCGTGTTTGCGTTCCGGAAAAGCAACCCTCGTTGGAGTCGTTGGGAGATCATTGTGCCCCACTTCAACAGATGCAGGCTACGTGCTCTTTGGGCGGGTCTTGCTTGTTGCTGTTGCTGGTTCTGTAGTTGCTGCAAATGGCTATCAGGGTCTGGTCGATGCTTTACCAAAGCTCGATTCCTGCTCCCTCTGCACAGGTGTCGATGAGTCACATTGTTTGAGATCGAAGTGTTTATCCACTGGTCCTTCGACTTAACTCGACTGTAACATGCTGAAAGGGCCTGGAGGCTCGATCAGTTTTGACTCTGATATTACCCGACTGCGCATCTGTGGTGATTGAATCGCAGACATCTTCCCACATTCTCTGAAGTTGGCCTTTCTTGCACCGTAGCCCCCTTTACCAGCTGTCAAAATTTCCAAATCCGCTTCCACCCTTCACTTTCTTCCGCACCGGTTCAGGATCAGGTTCCGCATCCATAAACTCGATAATTTCATCTTCATTTGCACCATCACGTGGCTGAGTTGCTACTGATTTCGGCGCCTTCAGATATTTCCCAACTCCAGCACCATCACTCTCCAAAGTTCCATCCGCTCTTATACGTTTACCAGTCCATGTCGTTCGGTTATCGTCGTCTCGACCTTCTTGTCTTCGTTCTTCTTTTTGTCGTTCCGTGTCTTCGTTTGTTTTTCGCTCTTTTTGGTACTCCTCGAAGGGGTCGACGTATACCACTGCCTGTTCGATAACAATGTCGTTCTTTGGTCGGTCGTTGTCTTCGACTTCAGCCTCCTCGAGCTTCTTCAATGTGGCATCGCTGTCGACGACCTTGCCGAATATCGTGTGCTTCCGGTCAAGATGCGGCGTCTTCCGATATACGATGAAGAACTGGCTTGAATTCGTGTTCTTGCCTTTGTTCGCCATGCTGACAATACCGCGACTGTCGTGCTTCAGTGGCCCGTCAAATTCGTCTTCAAAGTTCTTGTTCCATGTACTTGTGCCGCCTTTGCCTGTACCCGTTGGGTCACCGCCTTGGATCATGAAGTTTCGTATGTTGCGGTGGAATTTGATGCCGTTGTAGTAGCCTTTTTGGGAGAGTTTAATGAAGTTCCACACTGCTTTGGGGGCGTGTTCGGGGTAGAGTTCGAGGGTTAGGTCGCCGAGGGAGGTTACGAGGCGGACGTAGCCTTTTTGCTTGACGCGGCCGCGTTTGAGGAGGTATTCTTCGTCTGTCATTAGGGCTAGGGCGCCGGAGGTGTGGGGCGTTACGCCGGTTGAGGTGAAGGATGCGGCTGCGAGGCCAGTGGTGTGGCGGGTGGCGTTGTAGGGAGTGGCCTTTTGTTTCGTTGCGTCGGAATTTGATGTGTTCTTGGACACTGCTCCGTTCTTCTGGTGATTTGTGACAGCTCCTGCAGCTCTTTCGGCGCGAGCTTTGGCAACAGCTTCTTTGGCTTTCAGAATTTTTGCGGCATTTCCCATTGCGGAGATGTTGATTTCTGCTTCCTCCTTGGGTACGCCGGAATCTTCTCCTTCTTTCAGGTACTTGAATGAACTCAGATTTCTGGAATCCAGGTTTTGAGGATCTTGCAATACGATCAGATCTTTCTTCGTAAACTCCTCATCTGACATCAAGTCCTTCCACATCTTCGGCTTGAAGTTGAGACGCTCCAAAGTGTCATATTGAAACGCATTCGCCGTACTACCATGTTGTACAGCAACAATGTGCGAGTTCTCAGTAAATTCTTTAAACGTAACTGGATCAACATAACCTCCTACTTCATTCTGTGCGAAGTTGAGTTTGATCAGGTCTGACTGCTTCAAAGATTTCCCATTGGTAGGGTTCGTGTCATGGTTCAGCAACCATCGTATTATGTTCTCGTGGTCGAAGATTTGGCCATCTGGTGTACATACTGGCGAATTGAATGGCTGTAGGCTTAGTGCGCAATAGTTATATGGCAGCCGACGGAAGGACGCATTCACATTACTCTGCCTGACTCCAGCCCCTGCCGATGCTGAGAATTGATCACTGCTGGCCCACTCACTGTGTGTGATGTAGAGCTTATCCGTGCCTGTTGCCAGTCAGCATGCTGATGTAGGCATTGAGATGGCAGGGCTGACCTTTTCCCATCGTTGGACTTCATGTGTCACAAGTGAATCGATGATACACGGCTAAATGCAAATGCAGATGTTGCGATAATATTTTCAAGCAGGTAGAGTATATTCGTGAGGCTTCAGAGCAGCCAGATATGGTAAGCAGAATAAAGGTAACAGATCCGCGTATGAATTTTTGTCAATAGTATACACTTCCAATACGGTCTTGTCGTGTATGACTTGGTCGGGAGGTGAGCCGCAGTAACTAGCTACGACAGTCGAGATCGAAACTAACGCGCCTTGCTCATCCTTCATTCTCGTCGTACTACATAAATCTCTGGATATATACGGCAAGTCGAATCAGCCTTTGACGTACTTTCGGTGGAGCCAATCACATCTAGGACGTACTCCTGCGCGGCGGCGATCCCTGCGACAACTTTTTTGTAGGAGTGCTCGAGTACTGTAGCTCTTCTCTATCCATCGACTATCCTCTTGCAGACATCTCTTCTCTTCAGCTGTGTGTTTTTAGTTGTTCGGTCATCATGACATTCACTCGTTCCTTCAGCGCTATATTGCGCACAGCGAGGGTAGCATCCCAGTCTTCCTCGAGCGCATCGCCATTCGTACAAGCATTCGGCGGCAATCGAATAGCAGCCAGAAACTATGCAGCTGCCTTCCAGAGGACGAAGCCCCATGTAAACATCGGTATGAGAGGGATATCGCTAGGGATGAGCTTTTCTAATGAATGTGATAGGTACTATTGGCCATGTTGATCACGGAAAGGTACGTATCGCGCCAGCATTGCTATGGATCTTAGCTAACAACCATTAGACTACTCTCACAGCTGCCATCACCAAAAGACAAGCAGAGAAAGGTTACGCAAAATTCTTGGAGTATGGCGCCATCGATAAAGCTCCTGAAGAGCGAAAACGTGGTATTACCATTTCCACGGCGCACGTCGAATACGAGACCGATGCACGACATTATTCACACGTCGACTGCCCTGGCCACGCTGATTACATCAAGAACATGATCACTGGTGCTGCCAATATGGATGGAGCAGTTGTCGTGGTCGCTGCATCAGATGGACAGATGCCACAAACAAGAGAACATTTGCTGCTTGCCCGTCAAGTTGGTGTACAAAAGATTGTGGTCTTCGTCAACAAGGTCGACGCAGTGCCTGACCCGGAGATGTTGGAGCTTGTCGAGATGGAGATGCGAGAGCTATTGACACAATACGACTTTGAGGGCGATGAAACACCCATCATTTTTGGCTCGGCTTTGATGGCTCTTGAAGGCAAGCGAAACGACATTGGTGTAGACAAGATTGACGAACTCCTGCAAAAAGTGGACGAGTGGATCCCAACACCTCAGCGTGATCTAGAGAAGCCGTTCATGATGTCCGTGGAGGAAGTCTTCTCTATCTCTGGTCGTGGTACCGTCTGCTCTGGACGTGTCGAGCGTGGTGTTCTGAAGAAGGATACTGAAGTCGAGATCATCGGTCGAACCTCTCAACCAATCAAGACCAAAGTCACAGATATCGAGACTTTCAAGAAGTCATGTGACGAGTCTCGAGCAGGTGACAATTCTGGCTTGCTACTCCGAGGTGTTAAGAGGGATGATGTTCAGCGAGGTATGGTTATTGCCGTTCCAGGAACTGTCAAGCCACACACAACTGCATTGGTTTCTATGTACGTTTTGACTGAAGAGGAAGGTGGACGAAAATCTGGATTTGGCCAGAACTACCGACCTGTCATTTTCTTGAGAACTGCTGATGAAGCTGCGTCGCTCGCTTGGCCTGAGGGTACTGAGGACACAGGTAAGATGGTCATGCCTGGTGATAACGTGGAGATGGTCGTCACTACCCATCACCCTGTTGCAATGGAATCTGGTCAACGATTCAACGTTCGAGAAGGTGGTCGAACTGTCGCCACTGGTCTTATTACGAGAATCCTCAAGTAAAGTGGAGGCAAGAGCAGGGATGCTAAATGACACAAACAGACAGTTTCCACATGTGCTTGCAGGCCTCAGATTCTAAAACCGCTTACTACCAAACCAGCAAGCACTACCGGAGGTTTTGGCTGGAAAAGATGAACAACTGGGAGGAGGAGAGTAGAAGAGAAGAGAAGAGAGCCGGTGAAGGTCGGTGTCTGTACAACAGTTCTGTGTGTATTACCAGATTCGCCGTACATTTGTATGGTTGACGATACCCAGCAATGGACGGGGTTCTGGATTTTGCATAGCAAATAAGCGCGTGATATACTGGTATAGACTCTCAACTTCAAATCGAATATCTAATGAACAAAAGTTGTATAGCTCACGGATCTGGCTTATTCTATTGGTTGAGAATTTATGTATGCTGACATCGAAAAGCATTTCTCAGTGTACGCAGTGCGTAGACCTCCACCATGCCATCTTTGGTACAGTGATTGAAATTGCTAGAGCTGATTTGTTCATGCGATCATAAGATGTTACAGTAAAACGTCGGTCCCGCTGATCCGCTCACCATCAGCAGCAAACATCAGCTACAACCCACGAATTAACTCATATTACCGACTCCAGATTGTGTCAACACCCTTCATCCTCTCCACCACACCACCTTCTTTTCCCTCTCGTAACTCAACTCAGCTCGTACTCGCCAGCGCCCCCACAGTCTCAGCACCACCCTCTTGCGCCTCCCTCTCCGCCCGTCGTCTCCTCTTCTCAATAACAATATCCTTCCTCTGCTGCAACATCTTCATCTGTCTGTACTCAACCCCCTGCATCCAGTATCCGAATGAGCCTCCGATCGTCGCGAATAGAGGGTATACCCAGAGTCCGCCGCGCTGGAAGAATGGCCGCATTTCGATGCCTAACTGGACTATGCGGGTTGCGACGCCTGTTCGGGGGTGCTAGTTAGTTTGACTACTTGGGAAGTGGATGAGTAGAGTGGGGGAAGGGAGTGGTTACCGAAACCGGCCCAGAAGAGAATTTTGTGGACCATTGTATGTGTGGTTGATGGGTTTGGAGCGCGAGAGCGCGAGGGTAGGTGGTGAGTGTGCTTGTGTGGTGGGTGGGAGCTTGAGGATGGGTTTTTGCTTCGTTGGACTGGATGGGCGGCGGCGGAGGGTTTCGGAAGGTGTTCTTAGTGTTTCGACGAGTTATATAAATTGGGAGTGAGGTTGCGTGTTTCTACAGGTTCGTAGGATGTAGATGTGGTACTACTATGAGCTTTGTATCAATTCACAGACAAGCTTGCAGTCGGCAGAAGATCGACATTTAACAAACACGTGACTGCGGAGCGCGCCTTACATGAATGGAGATCAACTCACGCGCTTCTGCACTTTCTAGTCACAAGCACAACGCAATTGTAGTTTACTCGACTGCTTCAGCAGCGCATGACTATCATTTAAACTGCTCTGTAGCACGTGCAATGGAAGTCTCGTTCGCTGAAGGTACAGCTGAAGAAGCGCTTTCAACGTTTACTCTACGTCCACGCTTCAAAATATCCGAACTACCCCTAGTAAAAGAACAGCGCTCGACGATTGATGTCTTACTCAACAAATTCAAGAAACAGGGTGGTTATGATGCTCTTAGAAAGCAGGTCTGGGCGGCTTACAACACTTCCGAAGCGAAACTTGGTCTCACACAGTCGATCAGTGCTGTTGCCGAAGCAGAGATAGATAAGGATTCAAATCTACTAGCCAGAGAACGAGGAAAGGCCGCGACATTGATACAGGGTGCTGTTGATCGCAGTGGGGTCTATCAGGATGTTGAGTCTAAGATTGATCAGGAGATTGCGAAACATCTCGATGTTGTGCTGGCATCTGTAAGAGAAATCAGGCGTGTAGATGTCGGCGACGATATCGCGAGGGATGAGGCGGAGAGGGGTGGAAAGACTGATGAGCAGTATGCTGCCGAGACTGAGGAGAGAGGCCATGAAAGACACGCAAGAAGAACAAGGATGGAGGAGTTAGCGAGAGAGACAGCACTGCTGAAAGCGAAATTAGCGCAGCATGAAGAGAAGAAAAGGAAGGAAGAGGCGGCGAAGAAAGCTGAGGAGGAGAAGAAACGAAGGGAAGCTGAGGAGGCTATGCGTGAAGTAGAAAAACAAAGACGCGTGGAAGAAGAGGAACGAAGGGAGGTCGAGAGAATAAAAGCGAGAGACGACCGTGCTCGAAAGCGTGAAGAAGAGAGACGACAGCGAGAAGTCGAGTATGAGAAGGAACGTCTAGAGCGACAGAAACGACGTGAAGAGCGCGGTAGTAGAGATGGCTCGAGAGATACAAGAAAGGAATCCGCCGCGAACGTACGAAAAGAGCCGCTGAACGAGAAGGAGCTTGAGGCTATCGCCCTCGAGTCGCTGCTCAATGAAGGCAAAGAAAAAGAAAAAGCATCGAAGAAAGATTACGACTACGAGCGAGAAGACAGAAAATCACGAAAACGAGAACGCTCAGCCGACAGCTACAAAAAAGATGAACGACGAAGCAGATCACGAGATCGAAAGAGCCGAACACACGACTCTCCAGCTCTGAAAGTCGAAAGCAAAGACATCGAAGAAGGCGAAGCCAGCAGCCAGAAAGGCGAGGAAATACCCGTTGCTCTACGAGGTCGAAGACCGCGATCAGCTTCCCCTGTCGGGATTGACAGATATGTTCCTGGTGGTGGTGTGCACAGAAGCAACGAAGAGAAAGAACGAGAGCGTGAGAAACGCAAGGTCTTGGGTGGTGGTGTCACGAAGAATGATTCACCTGCACCTGCCAAACCGAGATATGAGAGCTACAAAGGTGCAGCTTCAACTTCCAGGGACTATGATCGACGAGACTCTCGTGACCATAGTAACAGGGATCGTGATCGAAACAGGGACAAGGACAGGGACTCTCGAGACAAAGACCGTGATCGTGACCGTGATCGAGACAAGGATCGCGATAGAGATAGAGACAGAGATCGTGACCGCGACCGCGACCGCGACCGTGATCGAAGAAGTCGTAGTCCACGCCGGCGAGATGATCGCGACAGAAGAGATGACAGGAGAGATGATAGAAGAAGCGATTACCGAGATGACCGGCGCGACCGTGATCGTGATCGGGACCGCGATAGGGACCGAGACCGAGACCGAGACAAAGATCGTGACTACAGGAAACCATACGACAGGTACCGAGAGAGTGATCGGTCGGACAAGCCGTATGAGTCGAAGTCTCGTGATTATGATCGATACTCGTCAAGAAGATAGAAAGCAGCGAGTTGACCAGAATACCTGAGAAAGGGGCAATAGTCTTGGCATTTACATAGGTGTGTATTGCACTCCTCCTACAGATTAACGTAGTTAGTGTATACCTACAATCTCTTATTGCATGATTTCGAGGAGTTGACAGGCAACGTGAACATCACGTTGGTTTGGGCATGACTTAATTCCCTAGTAAAATTGAAATTGCGATGATTAGGTACATTTCAATTGGAAGTCCTTGTGATTAACACTTGTTCATTTTATATAGGTAAGTATTAGTGGATTTCTATATTTATACATGTAGAATATACACATACTCCTCCTCTCTATGGAACATGACCCAAAAAACACCATTGAAATCTTTATGCCGGCGCCGTGGAAAAGGGAAAAAGCCCAGCAATCAAAAGGATAAAGTAAGGCGCAAGGACGGCAATGGCTAAGTACATTGCTGCGGAGGTGAGCTCAAGCTGCACGAACATTGACTGTCTGCCATGCCTGTGGAAGAGCTCCGTTGATTCGGAAACCAGCAATATACGCAAGCCGAGCGGCATCAAAGTTGATCGACTGAATAGTGTTGGCCAAACTCTGCACATTGACGCCATCGCCACTGTATGCCGGCCACGCTGGAAGATCTGTTCCATTCGGATTACCTGTTTTGGCGAAATTGGTCCAGTACTTACGCAGCGTAAGGCTAAGGGATCGATCTGCTGCTGTTGGGGTTCCTTGGACGCGGAAGACTGCTCGGTTGGGCACGAAGTTGCCGAAGACGTATGGTAGTTCGGTTGTATGCAGGGGTTGAGGAGTGAATGCGGATCTAAAGTCGAAGTGGTAGGCCCAGATGGAGGTAGATGGGAGACCACGGGTTTTGCGGTGCAGGCTGAGGGCTGTGTATGTTTGCTCGCTGATCATCATGTCTCCGACTAGGTCGATGGCGGAGCGGATGCGTTCTGCTGCGGTGGAAGCTGGATAGAGGTCTCGGAATAGAGATGGGACTGTTGAGTCGAAGTACTGGCTGGCGCCGGTTTCGAATTGTTGTTGAGTTGTGGCTGGGATGGCGTTGGCGGCGAAAGTCTGCCCTTCGTTGAGATTCCAGCCAGCTAGTAGAGGGACTTTGAGCTGTTGACCGGCATTGAAGATTGTTCCTGGATTGGTGGGGAGGACGTAGTCGTCGAGAGCGGGTGCAAAGTTTGATCGGTCCGGGTTCAAGGTGAATTGAAAAGGTGCTGCGGCGTTAATGACGTCGGCGGATAGAGCTCGTAGGGAGGCAACATCTGGTGCTGCCAGTCCTGTTCTGAAGACTTCACCACGACTTCTGGATTGAGCGAAGGTTTTCATAGGGCCTCCTGCACTATCAAAGAATGCACCGCTTTCGAGAATGGCCTTGTGAAATAGACCTTTTGACAGCGGTGACGACATTAGGAGTCCGATAGCATGGGCACCGACAGATTCGCCGAAGATGGTAACGTTTTCGGGATCACCGCCAAAGGCTGCGATGTTCTTCTTGGTCCACTGTAACGCTGCCAGAATATCTTGGAGGCCAAAATTTCCTGAATTTGATCCCTCGGTGTCCAATTCATCCAAAGCCAAAAAGCCAAAGACTCCTAGGCGGTAGTTGATGGTGACGACAACAACACCATCCTGGGCCAAATGAGTGCCTTCGTATGTAGGAAGGGAGCCGCTGCCGAAAGCGAAGCCACCTCCGTGAATGAACATCATGACTGGCCTCCTTTCGTTGGCGTCTCGAGCGCCAGTCCACACGTTGAGACATAAGCAGTCTTCACTTGGTGGCGTCGCATAAGGGGAAGGGATACTCGCGTAACAGGAAGGGCCATAAGCAGTGGCATCGAACATTCCGACAAGATCTGCTGGAGGTTGTGGACTACGCCATCTCAAGTTACCGACTGGCGGCTGGGCATAACGAATGCCTTTGTAGTTGAGGATGCCGTTTGCATCCCTAGGATTGCCTACCAGCGCACCGTTGCTGATCACCACGTTCTCCGTTAGAGATGCAGCCGCTGCACTGGCAGGGGCTGATATTGCTGTCATGATGGTAAAGAGTAACAACGGAATGAGAGAGGGGTGCTATAACTTCTGATCTTAATGGACTTTGAAGAGATCTTTGAGCATACTTGGGACGTGATGGAACACGATCGCATCTTAAGTAGGGGTGGCCTCCCCATGGCTGTGTCCTGTCTTATCGCCATGTCTACATAGCATTCGAGATGTACTCGCCAGATAAGACCTGATCGACATCCGGCTTCGAGCTTCAGATAGTAAGGCTCCGTGGTACAAAGGCATTGAGTCAGTTCGGAGCCGAAGTGTTCCTGCGCCTAGTTGTCACGTGGGAATCAGCATGACGTTGGCTCATCTTCATGTAAAGGACCACCGAGTACTTCGTACTTGCAGTGAATTAAAGACTACATGTACTCTCGACTTAGTATAGTAGTGCTGGAACATGTCACTGGTGAAGCTCGTGTACAATAACTTGTCTGCTCAACAGTGGTATAACATAAGTAGATGACAGAAAGAAGCGCTGTGATTCCGTCAATCAGAAATGTCAGGTGAAGCAGCTGGAAGCTTATTTCATAGCTAGTTCCCGTAGTTAGTGAAGAGTAACTGAAAAACACTCCCCCCAACTTGTACCTGGTACATACAGTACACTACATGATTTGGCTGTTGATTCCCACTATCAAGTAATGAAGGCCTTCTTCCTCTGAGTGCAGAACGCATCGTCGCCAATCGCCACAAACCGCAGGTCGTGAGCTTCCACTAAAGTAAGGATCTCCTCCGGCTGGGCCGATTCACTCATTCTTCAATCCTCCAAACCCAATATTCAGATATCGGAATCTTCGTTCAACGGCATCCAACACAAGATGATGAGTGGCGTCGTGTAAGACTTGACGGAAAATATATCTTATGCTGGCCAAGGCACAGGACATTCTCCGCCAGCCCTCATTACGACCGCTCGGACATTCAACTACATATGCATGGTGTTGTTAACATGAATTCAGAGGTAGCCACGGTTGACCAGTTAGGTGAAAATTTCTACCGCATACTGACGTCGCCCTTTTGTAAGAAATGGCGTGTTATACCTAGAAGGCTTACGAACTACCCCTGGCAGCCCTATACCGAGAGCGCGTCAACCGGTCAGGACGAAGAAGGTGAGATCATTGTAAGAGGTTTCAAGGACAAGGGCCAGCATCGTATTTGCATCTCGCATTATGAAGAAGAAGACCTTGGTGCATTCATTGTGCGTTTCTCGTGCAATGTCGATGAGATGCCTGTTGTCCTCCTAGAAGCAATGCCTCAGGAAGCAAACAATGTGAATGAGCTTCAAGATATCGACCTTCTAAACTCTGATGTCCAAACATCCTACGACATAGGTGTCGGAAGCTGTGGTAACGCTGATCGATTCCTCGAGCCTGGCGTGAGACCAAAGGAGGATATCACACCATGCCAAAGGTCGGCAATTGAAACTGGTCGGACGCGAACCATTCAGCTTGTAGATCTGCTCACTGCTTACTTTGTGGAGCAAGAATCAGCACGGGGACGGGAATGGAGGGTACAGATCAAATTTAGTCAACACTTCCACGTCGTATCATTGCCAAAATCCTGGCTTTATACTGAAGATGAGGACCCCAGGAGCTGTCTAGCAGACATGTTCGACGAGAATGATGCTCTATTTTCGTAGAGTTGATATTGTTGATGGTCACATCCAGAGGTTTGGATGGGTTTTGCTCCGAGTCATCCAGTCGTATAGCTGAATCATATAGAGCTTAGGATGCGCATAATCACAAGCATATGGCTACTTGGGGACGATTTCTGCGCCTTTCCTTGATTCACCTCCCTCCTTCTCGTTCTTCCTTTCCACTACTACAGCCTCCCGCCACCCCTCATGATCCGAATGCTTCTTATAGTAATAATCCATCTCACTCGCCGGCCTGAACTCCTCCGACAATCTCGACACCACAGTCCTCTGCAAAGCCTCAATACTCGCCTTATTATCTCCACTCTTCGTCCAAATCGAAATATGCGCATAATACAGCCTCGGCGAATACGAAATCCCAAGGACATGATCCCGTTCTACACAAAATCATCAGCTCATCAATCCCGCAACACATCAAATCTCATAACAACAACTCACCCTTAGCAACAGCAGCCTGCAATTCCCCTCCACAAACCATAAGACATAACTCCTCCCACGTCTTCACCGCCCTCCCCCCGTCCTTCCGCACCTTCAACACCCAACACCCGCCCTCCAAATTTTGTGCATCTTTCCAAAGTGGTTTAACGCCGCTCCGGAAGAAGTGAACGCCGTCTTTGGTCGGGAGGGAGTCCCAGGGGGAGTTGTTGTAGATTCGGTAGAAGGCGGCTATGTCTGGGATTGTGGATGAGAGGAGGGTTGGTTGGGTTGTTGTGGTGGGTTTTGTGTGATAGAGGGAGAAGACGTATTGGAAGGGGAGGGGGCGGAGGCGGGAGAGGAGGTTTTTGTGCAGGAGGGAGGAGGAGCGGGTTCGGGGGGTTGGGGAGGGGCGAGAGGGGGTTGTTGTTCTAGATTGAGTCGTATCTGGTGACGGGATGGTGACTGTTTGTGTGATGGTGGTGGTGGTGGTGGTTGACATCCTGCTTGTGTCGGGATGCTAATCACTGGAAGCTGGTAGGTAGTTGCTGGTAATTTTGTATGCTTGGAAGGAGAACTCAACGCTCCGTACTCTACTCAATGAGAAACGAGGACCAGATAGCCACGTAGATAAGTAGAAATTCAAGTACAAAGACACCGATCCCAACGTCTTCAACACACCCACAAGCTTGCACCACCAGTGACGGTACCAAACTACTCCGTATCTCAGACTGAAACCACACAGCACAGCACAACCTCACACCGTACATTAGATCACACAAAGCAACAGGCGCAAGTACCACACACACGTACGCAGATCTAGGCTCGCATCACGTCTGCACGCCACGCGTCCGAGGTACATCACAAACCTCCATCACAAGAACAAGATTCAGATCCCAAGCCTCCGGTCCCGAGCTCAAGCTGGTGTGCACAGATCCAGGAAATCGATTGGCTTGCGATTGGGCGGTTAGACGTTGATTTAGGTGTTGATGAAACGTGTTTCGGATGCGTGTTTACGCTAGTCCCTGGAGCTATCATATTATTGGACGAGACTTTCGCGTGCATGCATTAGCCGTGGAGCTAAAAGCTTTGGTTGTGCCTGCTTTTACTCCGTTCAATACCTACAGTAGTGTGGTCCGGCTCGGTACGATTTGTGATGTGGTGTCGGGAGACGAGCTGTACTTCTTGTACAGTGATGTTTCGCACGTTGAAGAATAGCCTACATCTCTGTGTTCGGAGCGAAGACTGCAATACATAGGGTATAGGAGTGAAGTTGGATTTATCCGCAGAGCGGATGTGAGGACTTGAGTCAGGACCACCCACCCCCACCTTCCACTTGTCAATCTTTCACCTTCCACCTGCCAAGACCATCCATCTTCTCAGCTACATCACGGAATGCGCGAAGACCAGCAAGCAAATGTATCTTTACACATTCTTGAGTTTTCAAGGATTCAAAACAATTTTATCCAATATGTCCCGGATCAGAAACGAAGAGGACGCTGAGCCGCGATGAGTCCGGCGCTTATACAGATTGCTCGAATGGCGGGAGTATCCAATGCGTTTCAGAAGTCTTCAGCGTCTTCAGCCTCGCTAAAGCGGACTGCCATCGTTATAAGGTATGGCAAGTCTCTGCCGGATTTTTCTCAGGTGTCAAGAGGCTTTATCAAACCATGTCCTACCCATTAGAAACATCGAACGGTGTGATCACCACCTGGCTGCCTCTGACGACGACGTACACCTCAAACTCTGCCGCAACTTGCACCAACCTGTTTCGTGGTGTCCCAGCCGGTCTGCTTGCATTCGACCCAAATTACGGAACAATCGATTCGAGCTGGAAATGTATGCCTTCTCAAGCATCAACATGGTGGGCCCAATATTCCAATGGCCCAGCTTATGCTACAAATTACGGCATCGGTCCAATCACTTGTCCTGAGGATTGGCAAACTGTCCAAACCTCGGTCAAGGATGAAACTAGCACGTTTGCAATGTGTTGTCCAAGGTATAAGTACTGCTCGTGTTGTAAGTAACCAAGGCTAACATGTAGTAGCGGATACAAACGCAGCGACGGTTCGCTGGGAAATGTTATCGTCAGCATTGTTGGTGAACAGCCCGATCAGAACTATGCTTTCGGGTGCATGTCGACAGTCACACCAGGAGTTGTCGTTAACTCTAGAGGTCCCAGTAATACCCAGCCAACAACTTTCACGGAAACTTCTTTTGTGTTAGCATTGGCAATAGTAGGTATGAACAGAGGAAGTGCGACGATATCAACAACATCGTCTGTACCCGTTACGACCTCATCACAAAATCCTGCAACGGCTGCCTCATCACAAACTGCTCCATCACAAACGCCTTCATCGGCGGCCTCAGCCTCTCTTAAACCGACCAACACAAGCGCGACAACTATTCCAGGTACAGGACTATCGATTGGTGCAAAAACAGGCATTGCTGTTGGAGTTGCGATTGGCGCCCTGCTGATCATCGGCCTCACTGTAGCAGTGGTCATCCTATTTCGCCGGACTCGACAAAGGCATAGTATGGTGAAAGTATTCGGACATCAGGGAACATCTGAACACATACCATCTGCTGGCCAAACACAGTACGGGTCGAAAGCAGAACTACATTCAAGTCCCATGTTGCAATATCGAGCTGAATTGGAAGACTTCGGATTCAAACGTTAAATGTCATGATACGAGCGTTTACTTTTAGTGCGACAAGAATTGTGCTGACATTGTGTGAGTTTCTGAAATTGGTGACAATAGTGAATTTCGACCGCAAAAATACAGTTTGCCGTCGGACAAAATGATACAACAGCGGATTACATGTACTGTGCATGCGTAGAATAGGTTAAGTTGAATTCTATAATATTCGTTTACTAGTAGCTTTTCTTGTTCAACTCCGATTGCGAAACTCTTGAAATCGTTTCCTTAGCTTACCTAAACTTCTCGTTGTCGTTTCCCCTAGCTCGTTGGTCTTGGCAGGTGGATGGTGGATAGTCCCGAGTCAAGTCTCTACTACAGTTGAGCATAGTTGACAAAGCGATTCAATCATTCCGACTCAGCACGACCTCGACACCGCATTGTGCGACAATCAGGGCTCTCTATTGAGTCTATGCATTTGGACACTGGAACACCATAGACCCCAGAATCCATATCTGTCTATCATTCAGCGCCAAGCACTCTCATCAATAATCTGAGGTATGGCGTTATCCAACACAGCACGAATACAGCAAATCCCAACCTCAAACACCAAATCCGACCGAATAACACCGACCCATCACCAACCCCATCTCATTCCACAACAGTCCACCCAACACCATCAGCATGAAAACAACGACGACACATCCTCCACATCCACATCCACATCCACATCAACAACCCCTCCGCCCTCCAGCCTTACCCAGCCCACACCACAACTTATTTCACTGAACCCCGACAACGCCGAATCAACCTCCCCACCCAGCAGCAGCTCCGACAACGACTCCTCCCTATCTCCATCTCCATCTCCTTCCACCTCAGAACCCACCAATCCCACCACCACCAATGCCCCCTCCCGATCCCATTCACAGTCACAAACCACAAATATCGCCACAACCACAGCCACCACCAACAACACAAATACCATCCACTCCCGCCTAACAAATTTCTTCTCCCAACTCGCGCAACAACAGTCCAATCCCCACGGCAGTACCGATGAAGTAATCGAGCACTTCTACCCTGATACCGACGACGACGAGGATGAGGACGAGGGGTATGGAGAAGGCGATGACGATGATGGGAGGAGTAGGTATGTTGAGGTTGATCTTGCGTTGGGGGTTTTGAGTGAGATGCCGCCTAGAGATGATGGTGATGGGGATGAGGTTGGGGATGGGGATGTACGGTTGCCAGGCAAGATGGGGGAGGAGGAGAGTGGGAGTGAGAGGGAGAGCGACAATGAGATTGAGGGATTGCCGGCGCTCAATGGGATTACGGGGGGTGAACGGAACGGGAAGCGGAAGGGGAAGAGGAAGATTGAGGAGGTGGGTTAGCTTAAGCTGTACGATTCAAAGGTGTAACACTCAATGTATACATAATAATTACCACCCATCGAAACCGCTTTCGACCATGAAGACGCTATTTTCAAAACAATACATCATTGAACCGCATGCGAATATTCGTGTTTACAACTCCCGCTCAGGCCGCCGCTAAGATACCTGTTTAATCTTGCATTGCCAACCACTAGTCTTCTCCAGTAACGGCAAACTAGCTCCCAAACACCACCCCAGCTCATTACCCGCTATCTTCTTCGCAATCTTAACCTCTCGATCGATCGGCAACTCATAGCCTGTATGCAACAGCGCCAACATGAAATTCAAGTCCAAACACCACTCCGGTCGGTCTTTCAGTTCTAGTACCATGTCTTTCGAGAAAACCTCATTCCAGACCTCCGCGCCCGAACAGACTTTGTGCGTCAAGTCGTGCAGCTCACGGATCGTAAAGCTATCCGGCATGCCGAGCTCTTTGGTGCGGTCGTAGAAGTAGGAAAAGATGTAGACGTCTTCTCTTGCGAAAGTTTTTGGAAGAGATGGTTGGTGTACGCCGTTGAAGGAGCAGGGTGCAATGTCGCATTTTGCGTCTTTCTTGAGAATGTTCTCTGCCAGGGCGCGGCATTGTGCTGGGAGAGAATCGTGGGGACCGTACATGGTGACGCTTTGGTCGCCGGGAAGTGTTGGATGGTTGGGTGGGAAAGTGAGGTTGACCTGGCGAGAGGCTCCTGGAGCAATGCAAGGGTTTGAAATTGGGTCTTCAAGCCATGCCATTGATTCTGGAGAGGCTGCAGCCATTGTCTCGAGAACGGAGGTATGTAGGGATTTGCGAGCTGACATCAGACCGTATCCAAGATGAGAATGCTGGTAGAGTTCGAATGATCGACCACCGAAATCGAGTTTGTATTTGTGGTCTCCTTCTGCCATGTGCTCTGGCATACCACCTGCAGGGGCATCTGGGAAGGTAGGCTGAAAGACAATCTGAGTGCTGCCACCGCCGAGGTCGAAGATTGCTGCTGTAGGAGATTTGTCTGGACCACCGATCTTGCCGAGAAGGTAATTTGTTGTGATCCATGCGTAGACACCCTCCATTTCTCCTGCCATGATCTCAACACCACCCTTCTCTCTTGACACTACCGGAAAGGGGTATTCTTTTTCCAGTCGATCGCGGACCGCATCTAGGATCTGTAGAGACATCTCCTCACCCAGAAGACGGAGCCCCGCTGTGGCTTTGACTGCAATAGGTGAGCACGACTTGTATTCGTCTGGGATGGTATCGACAGCAACTTGAAGTAGGGGATCCAAGCTCTTCGCGGCACCTAGTGCATCCGTCTTATATGAACTCAACCCTGAGCCTCCTGATCTCTTTTCCGTCATCTTGAATTCCTCACGTTCCAACTCTGGAGTAGGACCACAATTGTTGAACTTGTAAACATGTATTCTCGATCCAGTACTTCCCGCGTCAATCATAATAGCGTACTGGACTAGAGGTTTTGAAGAGTCGTGAGGTTTCGTGCATTTCGTTGTTGGTGAATTGTTGTTTGAATATACATTTTTCCCGCTGCTTCCTCCTACAATATTGCTACTGCCACTGAAGACAAATATGTAAAGCAACACAATTATGCTCATGACTCCTCCAGCCTTGAGCCATCTTGCCTGCCGACTTTGAGTCATCCAAGCGTTTTGTAGTGATTCCAGTGTTGTTGGTTGCGACGATGCGCCTTTTCGATCTGTCTTTTCAAAAGGATCCCACGCTACGTTGTCGTTTCTCGAGTTTGGTTTAGGGAGTTGTGAAGCGCCGACAGATCGTCGCCTTGGTGGAGAGCCGAAAGGAACGTAAGACCAGATACCGGATCGGTCAGAACTAACGCTGGAAGACATGGAAGTAGTTTGGTATGTTCATTATTGAGTGCGGCTAGCGAGTTGAACACCTACAGATTCCGTCCGGACACGGTGGTTTTGGAGAGAGGCCGATTTCTGGATTTATCTGACGAATCGGAGTTGAGCAAACCAAGCATTGAAGATGCACTGATATTTCATTGTTTCATTCTTTCAGATCCATCAACATGAGTCAGTCTCAACTCAATCGGACCTTTTCACGATGTCTGAGATCACTTGTTCGCTCACAGCATCAGCAGTATCCTGCCATCTTCAGACCGACGCTGTACCTTGCAACCCAGCGATGTAACTACGTTACTAAAAGGAAACAACCCAGCTCTGGGGGAACGCTGCAGGTCACACAACCAAAAGGTGCTGCCAAGAAGGCTGTTGACAAACTTCATGAAGAATTTACATTGGATGAGGACATCGTCCATCGTTGGGTCCAGCTTAAAGATGCACAGACTGGAAAGCTGAAAGAGGCGCAGACACTACTTTCTATCCTTTCCACTATCGATCGCGACACACATGTGGTTCGACAGCTGGGTACGCCTCCGAATGCACCCGTAATCGTGGAGATTACCACATTGGAAGCCCTGCGATCTAGGATACAAGCAAAAGAAGCTTCGCAAGCTGCAGCCGCGAAGTCACTCCGAGAGAGCAAGCCGAAGCAAATTGAGTTGAATTGGGCTATCAGCGGCCATGATCTTGACATGAAAATGAAACAGCTACGTGAGTTTTTGGATAAGGGGAAAAAGGTTGAGGTATTGCTGGCTGCGAAGAAGAGGCAAAGAAGAGCCACACCTGAAGAAGCGCAGGAAGTGATCAAGCATATCCGCAAGACCATTGCTGAGATTGATAGGTGTAAAGAGATAGCACCGATGGACGGAAATATTGGTGGTCAGGCTTTGATGGTTGTGCAGAAGACCAAAGGGTGAAACAACTGATATCAACATTTCGAGACTCGCAGAACTATTTTATTGTTGCCACCATTTGGTATAGAGACGAGACAATACGGACGTCGACAAATTGAGCATGGCTGTTGAGCACTACACATGAGCGGCTAACACCAGACAACAGATAGGAGTGATGGTTTATCCTAGTCGTCACCACAGCCTTCCACCAGCAGCCTTTCTACCAGCAGCCCTACCTCTCAGCAGAAGCGGTTGCGAGGCAGTGTATCATATAGTGCTATCTTACAGCCTGAAAAGATTACTGATTTACGCACAAAACCGAAGCATTGGGCTTGGTCAGCCTAATTGTCGGCGTTGTTTGATGCGACCTAGCCTCGACCCAGAAGTTATACCCGAACCATGAACAGACACGATTTGTGAGTGTTCATACCGAGTGCAAACCATAGTCGATTCTCTCTGTGTTTGGCGATACTTCTACTTCGCGGTCTGCGGATTCGGAGCATGTCTTAGTGGCCAACGACTATTCGAGACTGGATGTCTCTTCTGCCTGAGTGGGCACAAGGCCGACTCATCGTCATGACTTTGCCGCACACCAATGTCTAAGTTTCTACGAATATTCGAAGCCTCAAGGTCGAAGAGCCTTGGCAATCAATTACGCATGGCTACCTCTACATAAATCAAGACCTTGGTGCTTGACAGAAACTGACAGAGGTTTCTGCTATTGTTAGCTTCACGGATAACTTCAGCGCCCAGATCAAGTGGTATAAAATAGTCGTTTTTTGGCAGCTGCTTCGAGGTGGTCATGCCACGGTTTTGATGTGAGGAGTGGCATCCTTGGTAAAATTGCGCTGACCTCAACTCTCACTTGTCTCGCTGGCTTCAATCCTCGACTGGTTGATCAGTGACTCGGGGAATTCTGTCAACGTGGAGACATCTCTGACCTTACTGTACGAATTCCACGTGCGCCTTTTTCCCCTGCAACTGGTTCAGCTGTGACTGTGCTCAAATAGCTCAAGGTCGAGGGTAGCTAGGTAGATAATGCGCCCTCTATGCGATAAACAGTATTTCCGCACTTCATTAGTTCATTCAAATCCAGAGTGGTTGATCGTGCCTGTCATACATGGTATAGCTATTCGTATGTCAGATTTCATAGTCCTGCTCCGGGAGGGCAGCTATAGACAATAAGGAAGATCTTATGCGGAAGAGGCCTAACCATGTGAATCTCGATGGACTGTTGAAGGCCTACCAAATAAAACAAGTTATCGCTTCCAAGAACCATCGTAAAGATTGGTTCGCATCCCCAGGTATAGCTAAGAAGCACAATGTTAAGGTGACCCGGAAAGTCATTTTGTTCTGAGCCAACAGAGTAAGGTTGTTTGCCTAAAGGGGCAGTAATCATTCAATTTCAAATCCCAATTCCTGTGCGGTCGATCACATTAGCCGCATTAGCTCCGTTCACAAAAGACTTAGAGTCACGGATCGCTTTCCGCAAAGTGACTGGTTACATGTACGAGCACAGTACCTACTATATGAGTCAACTGAGACACGGACGTGTTTGAAGCACGAAATGTAGAAACTGGTGATATGTATCGGATACGCTATCTACCACAATGTCTTTATGAACACGTTGACGCCCCGACTGCCTGTATGTATCATCCTGTCCATGGTCGAAGCCGGTGTTCCAGCAGTGGTGTTGTCAGAATTTGTCGTGCCTTTCCTCACTACCCTCACCATCTTGAACAAGACCAGCAGCGTGAACGAAGAGCTCGTTGAAGCTGCGACAACAGGCAGCTGCTGGGCATACTCTGACAGCTTAAAGTATATATGGTTAGCTAGCATTCCGTTTGGTGTGTGTGCAATCATCACATCGTGCTTTATTGGGAGTATCACAAAGTACATCACCAATCGTGTGGCTGCGAAGATCAAGGAGTGATGTGAAGGATCACGATGATTCACGGATTAGTGCCGTCCAGATCATAGCAATTTCTGTAAACAATTGTCGTTTTGTAACAGGCGAGGCGCTAAAGCTGATCTGGGATTCCCCAGCAATCAATGTTCGACCAGGAATTAAAGCATCGCCATACCATGGCCGCGCGCAAACAGGTTGTCTGCCCTGTGCATTATTGCATGGCTTCTCATCCATTCATTTTGGCTTGACACGTTCCATACCACGAGGTCGTGATGACAAGGCACAACAGAACCTTCGCGAACAATACGTTCTGCATGGCGAGCATCGAAGACGATCAAGCAATATAAAGTCGTGATCTGTTGTAGTGATACTGTATCGCACTCAGTGTAAGAAGTGTGCCGGTAACGTTGATTTATGTCAGAGCAGTCTTACATCGTTGTGTCGAAAATGTAGCTAAATGAACGGGCATGACAGTACCAAAGTGGTTTGGTGATATTCAGGCACCTCGAAAGACCAATTTTGAATTTCTTTAGAGGCTTAAATGAATGTGATTTTTCCGAAAGTCCATGGCGGAATCAAAATCGAAACTTAGTTCTTTGGCCATTGCTCCACTACTCCAGAGTCCAGGCCTTGCTAGCTCAAAGAGGCTACGGAAGTAAAAGTCCGCACACTTGATCTTCTCCAGCACCAGCAACAGCAACATTGAGTCGCTACTGAGGACTTCGGATGCACTTTCCGGGGGAGGCGAGAGCCTATGATCTCTATACTCAAAAATCACGACTTTTCGCGCTAACACTGTACCTGAAAACATGCCACCAAACTACTTTCACGTCCAATTGTGAGCATGCGATGATGCAGCAAAGCTTCTGAAATTACTTCGTGGTCGTGATCCAGAGTCAACGTGCAAGATTAGTCGGCAGGTTGTCACCCCATGTCTTTGTGGAATGGGGGTCGACACCATTGAGGATGTCCTCACACATCTCGGTATCAAGTCGACTCTCAATCGCGAAGGAAAGCTGGTTCGCACTATCGATGTCATCAATAGCGCGCATCCTGATGATCAACCGCTGACTGCTTACTTTGATGAAAAGCTATCGAAGTGGAAGTTTGATAAACATAACCCTAGGGAAGAATTCCCCAACCAACATCAGCCACGAGATGTTCGGGATCCATCACGAGATGAGGCGTCAATTGCAGAAGTTGCTGTAACGCATGTCCCACCTACCTCCCGTCTGGACAACAAACAGTGGACCGATGCGCTCCCTGCGTCACCACATACTGACTTCTTCCGGTCTCGCAACTGGGCAGCAACACCTATAGGAGCTTGCCACACTTGGCCATATGCGCTACGCTTATATGCGCATATGCTGTTCGTGGACAGTCGTGCCGCAGCCATTTTTTGGGGCAAAGAGAAAACTGCCATGTACAACGAACATATGCTCCCTCTTATAGGTAGTTTACATCCTCTCTTAATGAGCCAGGAACTGAAGAGCGTTGTTCCTGCCATGGTGGAGATCCTGGAACCAACGATGCATGCTGTTGAGAAGTCACAAATGGGGCTAACAATAAGCAAGATAGAACTGCCTATGGAGAGGCATGGCTACGTAGAAGAGTCTTGGTGGGATGGAAGCTTTAGCCCGCTGAAGGACGATCAAGGTCAATTTGGTGGTACTTTTTCTTCCTGGGTTGAAGTAACCAGAACGGTGCTTCGAGATCGTGCGACAGCACTACTACACAAATTGGGACCGTCACCTCGCTTTGATACTAATAGCAGCAATGTATGGCAACATATCCATACAGCATTTACCGAGCACCCTCGCGACATTACCATGGCAATCATATATGGTGCTGAAAACGCTGGTTCGGATCAAAACACAATGCACCTGAAACACACGATTGGCTTAAACACCGCTCATACCGTTGCACCAGCTACGATCAATGTAAGTCACACCACTCGGCATATCCATGCAGCTTCATGACCACCAGAGATTGCCGATGCCTCGAGAGCTTACATACCTATTTGCTGAATCACGGTGCGGACGCAAATATTAGGAGAAAACGGTACTAGAATTTAGTATAGACTGTAACGTATTGTCACAACTGGGTGGTGGAGCAAACATTTCGCAACCATCTTCGTAAAGCACACCTGGCGAGATGGAAGAGGTGGAAGGGAGGGAAGAAAGGGAAGAAAGTCCCTAATAGATGGGACAGAGCTTACCTTAGGCACGTCCAATGGGCCACAAAATGACTTATTCAATTCTACCTCAACGAATACTTACGCCTCACACCACATTCACAGATTCAAATAGTCACACGTGGACTCACCCCTCTCACCCCTCTTCAGCACAGCCTCTACAATAGCTTTCGAAACCTTATCAACACCAGCAACGCCATCCGACCCCGTCACCCGCTCCACACCAACATTCACAAACCTCACCTGACTCCCCGCATTTTCTCTCGCAATATACTCCACAACCCGACCCGCCGCAACCGCCGCCGCACTCTCCGCCGACCCACCCTTTACCACCCCATCCCCCACCACCGCCGCGGGTAAAACATTCACAAAAGTTGCCCCCCTCTTCATCTTACTAAAGAAATGCCTCGCCACAGGCTGCAAAGAACGCACATTCCGCTCAAAAACACCCCACCACGTATCCTCATCACTACCCCTCACACTCGCCGGATCATGCTGATTTTCAGCAGTAACATGGTCTGGCGCATTATGAATAAAGAGATCCCAGGCGCCGAGTTTCGCACGAATTTGGTGAGGAGCGGGTGACGGGGTCGGATGGCGTTGCTGGTGTTGATAAGGTTTCGAATGCTATTGTAGAGGCT
>Ga0115842_100042_pt1 | contig 35561 bp, 25 predicted proteins | sample InSIn2SAF170_2_FD_83856 | JGI IMG/M metagenome (GOLD analysis project Ga0115842, IMG submission 83856)
TGGCTGCTGAAGAACGGGTATGCGGATGCGAATCTGATTGCGAAGTGGAAGAAGCAGGGGTATGAGAAGTTGTGTTGTTTACGGTGTGTGCAGACTAAGGAGACGAATTTTGGGGGGACGTGTGTTTGTAGAGTGCCGAAGGCGGGGTTGAGGAGGAAGGAGGGTGGTGGGGAGACCGGGGAAGAGGATGGGGGTGGGAAGGAGGTTGGTGGGGGTGGGATTCAGTGTGTTAATTGTGGGTGTCGGGGGTGTGCTAGTAGTGACTGAGGTGGCTGCACAGAAATCGACTGAAGGATTACTGGAGCAAAGAAATTTGCCGCTGACTGAAGCACGCTCAGCAGAGCAATTATTTCGACCATCCCTGCTAAGAAGTCAGGTTCGTACTGGACGGTCTATATGTCTGACTTACTGGCCGCTGGTACACCTTGACCACCTAGCACGGAAGCATGGTCTGGCTTCGAAGAGACATCCATCTTCATATGTTGCACCACCACTAAGACAATTTGAGGGTATGAAGACCTGCGTGGTTTCAGGCCTTAAAAATGTACTTCGTCACAGAACGTCTGTCCTCTTGAGTCGACTGGCTGGGCGGTGAATGGTTTTACATCGAAGGGAATTTCTTCTGATACGGGAACACGCACTGCAGACTACGAACAACTTCTACGATACTGATACCCATAACATAGGATGACAAACAATAAGGGAATACAAAGCCTCTCTCGAGGCACCAACTGCGTACAGCTCTTGCAAAGAGCCGACCGTCCGGATTTTCAGTTTGCTTGATATAAATTCTTGTGCAATCGAGTGCTACGAAAGTATTTGCAACCCGACCTTGCTCTTGTGATCATGCTCAAGCATAGCATGTCGGCTGGAGCGCTGGCCACGTTGATTGACCACGGCTTGTCATGTGTCCGGATTCATGTATGAATCATCTCTTCTCAGTCCGTAAGGACCGTCGTAAACACACTTCGAAATCGTGGATCGTGGTAATAGAGTTGTGTGGAAATGCAATGCAATCGCTTAGACAATGCTCAACTTCGTAGCCGCAATATCCAAAGCATCGACATCAGCAGTCAATCTCGCAAATGCCTTCTTCGATCCATCCGGTCGGATCAAGGTGTTGATCTTCACTGTGTCGACATCATACAATTTCTTCAATGCCTGCTTGATTTGTCGCTTGTTGGCCTTGACATCCACGATGAATACCAGTGTGTTGTTCTCCTCGATCTTCTTCATGGCACTCTCGGTGTTGAGAGGGTGGACGATGATCTTGTGGGCATCGAGACGGGGTGTGTGAGGAACAGACTTTCGTGGGTATTTTGGAGCGCGCGATAGCTGGAGAGTCTTTGGTCGGTGGAAGGTTGTGCTGAGACGGAGCTTCTTTGCTTGGTGGGATTGAACACCCTTGAGGGTGGCTTTGGCAGCATCACGAGCCTTCGCGCTTCCCTTCTTTGGGTTGGAACCTGAGATTGGTCTGTCAGTTGTGATCTTGAAGACCGAGTATTGCGCATAGCAGTAGATGTGCTTGCAAAGATGCGCATCTGTTTCTGGACGGTGGCTTACCCTTTGGTTTCTGTGTTGGAGGTGCCATTGTATCGTATGTTCGAGGTCTACGACTTGCTGCGGTCTACGTGACTAGAACGGATGGTGTTAACAATCTTCTTGGATGCAAGAAAGTGCCCTTGTGGGATTTCGTGCCAAGACTTACAAGAATCCACAATTTCGGCTGCTAGTGTGGCTGTCCACGTGACGATATCGAACCACGACGTTGATGAAGACGATCTACCACTAATAATTGTGATCTATGCTGCTGGTTGTAGTGTGCTGATATTGATTCAAAGCAGGCACAGGAGACAGAGATGTCTGTCAGGTTCCATAAGAGCGATTATGGCAATATCTTTCTTTCACGCTCAATTGGACTTTCTAGATGAACCAGGTTCGGGGCATTTTTGAGGAACAAAACAATGGTATTGACTATCCTGGGGACCAATAGTCTCCTTGCAGACCACGCTTCCATCTTAGCTCACAGAGTTCGTTGAGCGACGTGTTTTGACATCTGCCTACCTCTGCGATCTTGACCTCGTTACAATCATTGGAAGGCTGTGGTGTTTGTTAGAAGTTGGTCTGAATTGAGCCACACTCATAACCTCCAAAGGGTAGATATCCAAGCCTCAAGTCTTTAACCTCTTCTTTGCTATCCCATTGTGTATTCACAGTGAAAGTCGCATTAAGAACGTCAGCTTTCTTGATGGTACATTCACTACCATTATCGTTGCTTACTGGTTTCGTCCTAGCTCCTTGGCACTAGCGACCACTTTGACTTCAAAGTTTCCCCTTTTTCGTTTCCTCTTATGGACCATCGTCGCCCTCATTGACTAAAATTTACTTCTAGTCTAGATCTCCAATATCAACACTCACTAATCACACACAATGGCACAGCCACGAGTCCAGAACTCGTCCATAGCGGACAATGAAGAGGACGACACAGATGCAATTCTCGCCGAACTAGAAGCAGAAGCAGACGACACAACCACAGCAGAATACCAACAAAGACTATCAGAACTTCAAGCAACCGCACAAAACCCCTCAACAAGTGGAAGCAGCAGACTTCCCGCCACCACAACAAGGCAAGATTTCTACGTAACTCTAAAGTCAGATGACGAAACTCTCCGCTTCACGACAGAGCACGAGCGAGCAGTAGTCCACTTTCGACATCCAGATTTTGCGCGCTGTGCCACCATGGATACACACCTAGACCGTATCGCACAGAGACACAGTCTAGGCGAGGCAGGTGGTGAGGAAGTCGCATTCGGGACTATCGATGTCACTCACGCACCATTCGTGGTTGAGAAGCTTGGAGTTAGAGTGCTGCCTTGTGTTATCGGCTTTGCTAAGGGTATTGCCAAAGGAAAGGTCGTAGGATTTGAAGGGATTTGCTGGAATGGAAGGGAGAGGGATGTCAAGGTGTCTAGAGCTCTTGAGGAGAGGATGTTCGATTGGGGTTTGCTGAGAAAGAAACTGTTAACGGATGAGGGAGAGTCTGATGAGGACGACGATGATTTTGACGAGGTCAATAGCAGGAGGAGCATCAGACGTGGTATTAAAGGTAGCAAGCAGAAGGTTACAGATGAAGATGATGACTGGGACTGAGAACACCCAGCCTCGTAATCACAAGATCGATCCCAGTTTCGTGTCCAAAACCCACCACTTCACCGATCTCAATCTCAATGTCGATATCAACATGAGCTCTTGCAAAGTGACACCATGAACCATGTCCATCCCTACAAAAACCCATCTCAAACTCCGTCCATCATCACCAAAACACAAAACCACAAACACAACCACAGCCACAACCGATCCAAGACACAACCCAAAGAAACCAACCGTCCAAACCACAAACAAACGAACAAACCGATCAAACACTCTCATCTCACTCTCACTTCAACTCCACTCCTCAACCGATCAAACGCACAGAAAGAAAAAATGTGCATAATAAAGATCACAAAATACGCCTCCTGCCCCGCCTCCCACAGCGAGTCTGTGGTCCTCTACCAGCATGCAAATGCTATATACTGTGCGGAGCAGGAGGTGTTGGAGGATAATCGGGCGGGGAAGTGTCCTGCTTGTAGGGAGAAGGAGGAGGCAGAGAGGTTGGAGAAGGAGGGGAAGGATAGGGGTGGTGATAATGATGATGGTAACAAAGGTCAGGGTGAGAGTCAGACTGGAGAGAGGAGGGATAGTGCGGTTGATGTTTCCTGAGTGAGGGGGCTACGAAGAGTGGTGAGGTGAGTGGGTGTGGGTGTTGTGCAGCGGAAGTGAGATTGGGGAGGGTTACTGGTTGAGATGATTGGCTATGAGGCGGCTCATGGAACGAATGAAGTTGAACCAACGACGTTGCATTACTCGAGCTGGTCTCTATGAATGGAGTATGATCATGTCGCATTTTCTCCCCAACCAACCCACCTTCTAACTACACCGTCCACAACCCTCAATCCGTCCCTTGTGGCCGGAACTTCAAACCACTCTCTATGCTCCCTCCCACATTCTGCGCATTTCTCAAGCTCCTTCTTGCCCATCCCCAAACCCCTGAGTTCCAGGTGAATCAACCTCTCCACACGCACCACATGCGGCACCTTCACGCCACCCGGACTAGCCGGATCCGCAGGTGTAGATGCAGGCTGAGGGTAATACCGAACAAGCGTGATATTCTGGTTACACTGTTTCGTCCACTGTGTCATCCGCCTGTGCACGTTCTGCGCTCGGCCGATTTTCAGTAAGATCTTGTCTGGTGAGTCTCTCTTGTCGCTGCGTTTTGTGCTAGCGAAACGAGCTAAGGCTTGCGCTGTGAGTTCGACTTTGCGGCGGCGTGGTGATGAATCTGCTCTAGATTGATGACGGGAACGTAAGGATGTTGGGTTTTGTAAGGATGGATAGAGACCATCATCGTTCTGGTAGGATAGTGAGTCGTTGTCGAGAAGTGTGGAGGCGATGTCGTCGTCTGGCTTGGAGGGGTCGGAGGTTGGTGTTAGCCAGAATATGTAGATGAAGCCTGGTTCGTCGTCTGTTGGGAGTGGTTTACTGAGCTCGGAAAGGAGCTGGGATGTCGTGGTCGGATCGAGGTTGGATGGTATCAGTGAAAGGAGAGATTGCGTTTTGGTATGTGGTGAAGACGATGATGGTGAGGAAACTAAAGGTTGAGTTGGTGGAGGCTCCGATATCTGAGAATGCGGCTGCCAATTCTGCGATACTCGTTCTTGCATTTGAGGGACTTGTGGGACAGCTTGTCTTGCGTTCATTTTTGCATTCATAGTGCCATTCGCTTGGTGGGACGAGGGGCGACTAGAATGTGGTTTTGGCCTTCTCTGCTCAGATTGGTACTCCCTCCTTTCCCGTCTCCTAGGTGGCAGTCCATCATCATTGTAATCATCATCAGCACGAATACAGCAACCCCACGAAGCCCTCACATTCGAGCGACCATGTCTCCGTTGTTGCGGAACTTGACTCGGTCTAGGTCTTGGTCTCGGTCGAGTTTCCACCTTTTGCAGCAAAACATCCTGCATAACCTCTTCCGGCACACTCATCAACGGTCCCTGAATATGCTGCCACTCCTGAGGCAGTCTATCCCGTCTCTTCACTTGCTTCCTTCCATGTCGGTCAGTATTAACTCCACGAGACCCAGCCCTTCCACTCAGCCGTTGCACCTCATGCCTCGTCAACCCTTGCGAACGCATATCTGGCAACGCAACACCACTCTCGCCCTCCCCATCCAAATCCAACACCCCAACCCTCTCAGCCAAAGTATCAATACTACTCCTCTCCCGCAACGGCACAACCGTCGTCCGTCTCCTATCCCCATTCAACTTCTGCACCAAACTCTCCGCCTGATCCTTATGCTGCCAACAAAAGAACGCAGCAGCACTCTCCTCATCGAGAATCGCAACCACTCCAATCCCATCACCATCTCCATCACCATCTCCATCACCGCTCTCAATCGGTGATGATGCAGGCGAAGTACCCGGCGTCCCGGCCAATCCACGACGACACGGCCGTCCACTAGCGGTTAACCCTTTACATGTTGTGGCAGGGTTCTTCGAGTCTGAGCGCGCTGCGAGCGCTTCTGGCGTCAGGCCTTGGAAGGACATTTCCAAGACGATCAAACAAATACTCTCCTTCAACAGTGTAGGTACGATGTGCCGCTCTGCCTTCAACGCTGGCACCGTACAAACGAAATTAAACAAGCAAATTCGAGGAGTCAGAAGTAGTTGCTCGATATCACGAGTTAAGATGTTAGCATATCACTCACTCACTTCTCACGTATCGTTAACAACAACAAATCATAAATCATGGATCATGACACAAGAAGTGATATCAATCAATCAATCAAATATCGATTCAGGGCAAATCCACAACCTGCGTCAGCGAGAAACAAACCGCGGTGGACAGTAAACATTTCTACTCGTACAGTAAAGTGGACTCGAGTCGAGTCGAGGAAAGAAGGCTGGGCAAGAAGGTGGCAGGAAAAGTGGCGCATGCGTGTCGTTGTTGCCAATGTGGCGGTGCAAATTCACCCTGTTTGTCCAGCCTCCTTTTTCTTAGGTGAATCTGGTATGCTAGCTGGCACGTATGGACTTTCATCGCCGCAATTACGGGTAGCGTTGAACGCTCACAGACTCGGGCTTTGTGGTACTGTGGTTCTGTACCTTGGAACGGTGTTGCCTTTCCCACATGTAAGTAATAAAGTAAACTACGTACTGTATGTCAAGGCTCATAGGAATATGAAGAAAGATTTCATGGTTTATGCCTACTATTCATATCGGCGTTTTTGTAGTAAAGAAATGCTATGTTCATATATCTCGTGCTTATACCAGCATGATAGTATCTCAACTCATCGTCTGGTTAAATAGGGTATATAGCAGACATTATATCGCCAAACAAAGTCCTACACATGCTGTGTCGTACCATGTGGTTTACGACTTGAATCATTCAGTATATCGACCATATTCTCCGTTTCGCCATGCTTGAAAACAACCCAATATCATACAATTTTCGTATCAGATGCGGGATTTCGCTCCTCGTGTTCTCATCTGACATTTCATTCTTGCTTCTTTTCGTGTCGCATAGGTCGTAACCGTGATCTGCATGATTTTCGTCAAATTTTGAAGTCCATGCTCAAACAGCTCAACAGGTCTAAAGCGCTATGCTGTGCAAGCTCTAACTCAGTAATTCGTCCTTTCAGCATCGTACTCTCCATCTTCATCATACTGACGACCTCCCATGCTTCGTGAGGTCTTAATCCATGGCACTTCTGACACTCCATGACCTGCTGCACAACCTCTGTATATTGCGGCATCGGAGGCTCGAAGTGCTCTGGCGGATTATGGATGTTTGGCGTCACGACCACACACGCGTGCTTCATCACGGGACTTGGACAGCCGATCGATGTGCCTGGGGAGCGTAGATCTCTATCGTTGTTTTGGTCGTGGGAGAAGATGGAAGCAGTAGTACTCAAATCTACAGAGGCAGAGTCGAGTGAGTCGGTATAGGAGATATCGGAGGAACGATTCGCTCGGAATGGCTGTGGTCTTGGTGGGCGTTGCGTATAGTGGTCCTGTGTTGTAGTTTGATCGGTCGAAGTGTGGTCGGTGATGACGCGGATGCTGCGAAGGGCTGTCTCGTTCACTTTTCTTTGCGCAACCTCAGCTTGAAGGGAAGCAATGAGCTTCTCTTGCTCTGCTGCTCGCTCTGCCATCTCAAGTAGTTGCATCTTCAGATGCTCGTTTCGTGTATCTGACGCTTCCATCTCATCTGATTGTATATTCCTCTCAGATGTTATTTTGCGCAAAGCAGTTTGATTGTCCTTATAGGCAGTTTGAAATAGCCGCAAAGCACCTTCAGCATTCTGTTGTAAATTCTTGAAGGCGGCAGGTGAAAATTCATCAGTTGGTCCTTCAGGAAAGAGGATGTCCTTTATATCCACATTGGCCAGGTCGTCAGCTTGTGGCTTGGCTTGCGCCGGTTGAGATTTTCTGAAAAAACTGAAGCGTGAAGAATTCGCAGATGCCACGGCTGGCCTCCGTGAAGACGTGCTTGAATCGATAGACTCTTGGCTTCCAGAAAACATGGTTTCTGCACCTTCCACACTATACAGCGATTGCTGAGGACCCTCTTTCTTCGGAGAAGCGACCAAACCAATGTTCACTGGCTCGGAGCTTCCCTCGAACCAACTCGAAAGCCTTTCAACTTTGCTAGGGCGCTGCCTGGTGTCCTGTGCTTCTTCAGTACATTCGACTGCAAATTCCGCTGCTTCAGTAGGTGACACTCTCTGAGGCGAAGGTGAGCGGGAGGTGTTAAGAAATGGCAGAAAGGTGCTTGACCGCGTCGGGGACTGCGAAGAACTTCTAGGTGTAAAAGGTGGTAGATCTATCGTGGTTCGGGATCTTGTGTGTCCTCTAGATGAAACAGGTGGCAGTAATCTAGGAATGTTTGTGTCATCGAGAACGAGAGGCCATGGGTGTGTTTTATCGGAGACAGAATCTAACATTCTTGGTGCCGTCACACAACACTCTAGAAATGTCGAGAGAAGGGAGCTTCGGTCTTGTTTGTTCCTGCCCTTAGGTTGAAATGGAGAGGGGCTCGGTCAGTCGACTCAACGTGAGCACGTGGATCTGCGGTTGAGCTCTGAGTCAGATAAACGTGATGGCTGTTGTTTCGCTTTGATTATCCGGGTGGTCGCGAAGAGCTTGTGAGGTATGCCTTCGAATCTTGATTTTGATCTTTAGCTAGATATTGGAGGTAGCTGATATTAGTTGGGGTGTAGATGATGTCGCTGTTTAGTCAATAGAATGCTGTACAGTTCTCAACCGAGTGAAAGCACAAGATATGAAGGTAACGGAAGCTTGGAACGAGAGCACAAATCAGTGGTGAGAAGTTCTGTATGAATCAAACAGAACCATTCACAACATCAAACCACCACCTCTATATTCCCAGCTAGTTCTCGAAATTCATAGGCTGGTACAGCGTCGTCAGAAGTGAATGGCAAGATACACACTTCTGCAGGGTCTTCCTTGTTTGAGAAACCCGAACTCAGTTGGTGGGCTGGGAAAGCTAAAGCTTGCATGCAACTTGACCTAGACAGGACAAGCGAAGAGCCTATTAGGCGCCACAGCGGCGTGATCATCGACTAGCAGACGTCTCGAAGTCCACTAATCGAACGCCAAAAGTCATGTGCTCCAGCCTCTTCTTTGTCGCGATTTGAGGATTGTGTGTTCATCACAGAGACGGATGCATGACATGTTGTGAGTGGTGTTTCGAGACCGAATCACCATGTGTTCAGACAATCTCAACTTGGCTCATAGATCATGAGACTTTCATGTTATATTCTTAGAGGATGTCCCATTACGTACGTTACGCTTCCAAAACTTCTAACCCGCATGCCGGAAAGTGCTTATGGATTGACCAGCAGGATATGGTGTCGTTACCAATCAAGCTTATATTGTAGCTTTTGGTGCAGTGACAGATAACGGGGACCACCATGAAACATCGCATGAGATCAGAAAGTGGCGATTCAATCATTCCAGCTATAGCATCACCTTATGGTGACAAACTCGCAAACTCAAGGTATATACACTATGAACCACCACTCACGCAGTTTACAAAGCTCTTAAAAGATCTCGCAACGCCACCGCTATGCCAAGATAAAGATCAATCTCAAAAGAAGTCCCATCCATCAATCGCTCATCATAACGAAGAGGGAGGATCAACCTTCTTGAACGCAGGTGCAGGAACCTCAGGCCCAGCAGGGTCAGTTCCCTCCACAGGCGGTGGTGGCGGTGCACTCTTTCCTGAGAAGTACTTCGAGAACTCACCCGGGTCCTCGAACGGCCGTGGTCCTAGTATTCTCACCAAGTCATCCCGTACGAGCATCTCCTTCTTCAACAGCTCCTCCGCGATTGCCTGCAGTTCTGTCTTCTTCTCTAGCAGCAGGTCCTTGCACTGCTGGTACGCTTCGTCGACAATTCTTCTAACCTCTGAATCGATGTTACGTGCTGTCTCCTCAGAGAACGGTTTATGTAGTCGCTGCTCATCGTCTTTGTAGTTCAAGTAGCCGATTTTCGAGGACATACCCCATTCAGTTACCATAGCCGTTGCCATACGTGTGACCTTGTTGAAGTCGTCAGATGCGCCAGAAGTCACCGTGTCGAACCAGATCTCCTCGCTGACACGACCGCCAAGTGTCATGGCCATTCGGTCCATGAGTTGCTTGACGTTCATGAGGTAGACATCATTACCACCGGCTGGCAGATATTGTGCATAACCAAGAGCACCTTGGCCTCGTGGGATAATGCTGACTTTGAGAAGCGGGTCTGCATACTTGAAGTACCAACCACAAATGGCGTGACCGGCTTCGTGGTAAGCAACTGTCTTTTTCTCGTCTGGGCTAAGTACTAAAGTCTTCTTTTCGAGACCACCGACAACACGTTCGATGGCTTGTTCGAAGTGCGTCATCAGGACGGATGTAGCGTTGGCACGCGCGGCGATTAGAGCAGCCTCATTGACACAGTTGGCAATATCGGCACCGGAGAAGCCTGGAGTGAGGGCTGATAGCCTACCAGTGAGGTGTTCCATGTCTTCGTGAGTGACAATCTTCTTGAGATGGACTTGGAAGATTTGCTTTCGTCCGTCCATGGTAGGTCTGTCAATGGCTATATGTCTGTCGAATCGACCAGGTCGCATAAGAGCCTTGTCCAGCACATCCGGTCTGTTGGTACCTGCAAGAACGACAACTTGTTCGGATGTGTTGAAACCATCCATTTCAGTCAAAATTTGGTTAAGCGTCGACTCTCGCTCGTCGTTGCCGCCTCCAAAATTCGACTTAGCTCGAGATTTACCAATGGCGTCGATTTCGTCAATGAAGATAATGCAAGGAGTGGTCTTTCTCGCATTGGCGAACAGATCTCTCACACGAGATGGACCAACACCGACGAACATCTCCACGAACTCAGAACCAGAGACCGAAAAGAAAGGTACACCTGACTCTCCAGCAGTAGCCTTAGCAAGCAACGTCTTACCAGTACCTGGCGGACCAGACAGAATGGCACCACGTGGAATCTTGGCTCCAAGCTGCGAGTACTTGCCGGGGTCCTTCAAGAACGACACAAATTCCATGATCTCAACCTTAGCTTCGTCCATACCAGCGACATCGGAAAACTTGACTTTGATATCAGTTTCGTGGTTGAACTTTTTCGCCCTTGACTTTCCGATACCGAAGATTCCACTCTGGCCACCGGCACTTCCAGCTGCTCTTCTAGACATCCAGAATAGAGCACCAATGATTAGCAACGTAGGACCGAAAGACAAGATAGCAGCGCTCAGTGGCACTTCGTCCGCATATGCAACCGGTATCCTTTCGCTTGTCGGAATACCCAGTTCCTCGTGCGCTTCGTCTAACTTACGCTCGAAGTTCTCGACCGAACCAATCGAGAAGTAGTAAAAGAAGTTCGGCCGGCCAGCTGGTGAGTCGGGGTACATATTGGCCACAGCCTCGCGATGAAGCTCAACACGCACTTTGTTGCGGTTGATCACAGTCAACTTGTCAACAAGCCCCTTGTCAAAGAATGTAGTCCGGAACTCTTGCCATGTAATGTCCCTTGATGCCTCACCAGGTACCAAGCTCCGGTATAGATAGTAAGATAAGAAAGCTGAGATCAGTAGTGTGCTAGTATCGAATTTCAACTCGTATACTTTCGGCCCAGATTTTCCAGACTCAGATTTCTTCTGTCGAGACTTTTCTTTCGGATTCTCCTGCTCAGTGTTTTGCTCAAAGAGATTTGGCTCAGATTTGCCATCTGCCTTGGTGCTCTTGTTTGCAGTCTGACTCTGTCCATATGTCTCCCGTATCTGTTGCGCACTCATGCGTGAAATCTTGGTGAAGATACCAACAAGCTTGACGGTTGTGCTTAGGTCCATCCTCTTGTCAGGGTTCTTCTTTCGCTCCTCAATGACATCGCGTAGATCTTGTGGTATGCCACCCTTTTTGATAACTTCAACCGCTTCATTAACTGCTTCAGCCTGCGACGCTGGGAGACCGTTCTTGATCATTTTGGCTACATCGTTGATCTGCTTCAGTTCTTCATCATTCAAGGCGACGAACCCAGGAGCTTTACTGTCGCCACTCGACGAATCTGCTGCATCTGAACCCAACGAGTTGTTTTCGGTCTGCTTTGATTGAGAGTCTGGCTGTGACAGGCCTTGCTTAGACTCTGAGTCGGATGGCGAATCCTTCGACGTCTTGTTTTCATTCTTCTGCCCATCCTTTGGTGGTTTCGGGTCACCAGAATTCACTGTTGCATAAGACCGCGATATTGATGGACCTAACTTCGACGTATAACGCGGTCGGACCGCCAAGGTTGCTCTTCGTGATGTACATAGCGCACACTGGTAGGCTGCTCGGGACTGACGCAGCAAGTTTGGCCGAAGGAAGCTCGCGGCCATTGTAGACTATTGACCGCAGCAGCGGTGTAAGACTGTATCGTCGTGAGAGCCTGCGTCAGAACGAACAAGGCAGTAATAGGATTGAAAGCAAACTTGAGATGGCAAGGTCAGGAACAGATGAAATGCGTAGACTAGTATTTCGCCATTCGGAGTGTATGTCACGGATTGCAGGCCACATCAACGCGAGTCATGGGCGTCACGAGTCTTGAAAGTGCTCGCCACAAATCATAGCTGATTTTTTATCTCCGCTATTTCCGTTACTATGTGGACAGTCCACTGATCGTATGTCAAACGACCTCACGTATCTACTACTGTTTACGTCCCTCCATTGTCGCCATTACTTCGCACCGCCGTCAATCTTGTTAATACTCACCCGTCTATTGAGTCCTTCATCGACGGTGCCATCAGAAGCTGCGAAGCTTTGCTTCGCATGGTCGACGGATGGCCGCATAGACTGGCAATCTTGGTACTCGATCTTCGTCTGCTCGAACCTTCATCCCTTCTAATTGTGGTCGGAAGCGTGGATCTCTGGCAAGTCTTGGAGGTGCTGTCACACTGACATCGCCGTCATTCTCGAACAGGCTCGTAACGGTTTTGCCCTTGAGTCCGACCCCTCGCGCAATCGCGTATTCTGGTGGCTGACAGTAAGGTCGAGAACCTAAAGAGCGCGAGCCATTGCTATCTCCAGAATGAGAATTGAGAGTGCTTAAGATGCTTGTGACGGCTTTGACAGTACCGGCGTGAACACTGGCTTCATCCTTAGTCATAGTCGAATACCGAAACGCCCCGCCGTGCTCCCATTTCTTTTGCATTTCCTCTGCCAATTCATTGACCCGAGCTCGTCGAATGGTTTGGGCGTTAGTGCTGTCTTCCAGCCACTTTCTCAGGTCCTGTCGCTCGATGCCTACTGCTTTGGCAGCTGAGTTGCCGTTCTTGTCAGACATAGACGAAACAGCAACGGTTCTCATCACATCACGCATTCGCTGTCGTTCTGCCACAGTAACTGGTCGAACCTCAAGCCATTCCTTAGAACGGACATCCACCAATGGGAATTTGATGTTTGTGACCTGTTGTGGTTGCTCTCCGCTAAGATTAGGATGTTCCATCGAAACATGTTCCAAACCAGGTGGTGGTCGAATAGTCGTCTCAGATTCCTGAAGCAGACTGTCCAACAACATTTGTTTGAGCTCTTTCCTCTCTTCTGCTGTGCTTTCAGAGGACGCCTTCCTAATTGACTTGTGTGTCAATCCATCAGTTGTGGTTTTGTATGAATCTGCACTTCGACCTAGGTAAGGCCAATCTGCCTCTGTTCCATGATGATATGGTGCAGCTTTAGCATAATCCTCGAACTCGGGAAACGGCGCGGTTTCATTTGAGTCTTTCGTAAATTGTGCAAGACTCTGGATTGAATTCACTGACTTCTCTTTGTCCTTCGCTTCGCGCATTTCAGGAGTACTAACATGCTTGCCAGACACTACAGTAGGTCGTGTGGGAGAAGTCAGTGCTTGCTTGGCGAAAAATTCGCGTCGTATCCTATCTTTGACTTCGATCTTTGTTGGTGTCATATCGTCCGGTCCGAAAATGTGCAGGCCTGGCTCTCTCATATCTCGCCTTGAAGGAGATGACTCTTTCTCTGACGCTGACTCTGGCAGTACATATGGCCTCACCTCATGCACGTTCCGGGCAACCTCGAAAAACTCTTTTTTGACCTCCGCATCAAAATCATTTGAGTTGTTGTGTTGAAGGGTTGGGTGTGGTCGTTCATCAAATGGGTCCAGGGACGACATGCCTGCTTGATCGTATAAGTGGTCGTAGTCATCGAGGTAGGAAGGGTAGTACCAGCCAAATTGGGGGGCCGGCATCGGTTGGTTCAAGATCGGTTGAGGATGTGCATAAGACATGTAAGCGAAAGGAATATGGCGATGGGTCATATATTGGTAGGCATCCTCTTGGAGAATATTTCGCGGTACAAACGGCACGACTGAAGGTGGATTTTTGTACCTAAAAGGCGTCTGTATGTTGTGGTCGATCTCAGCAGACTTGTTTTGAAGTTTCCGTGGTGGTGGCAGAGAGGCCGCCCGTGGTCCAGAAAATTCAGGAGTGGAAGGGGATTTTGTATGTTCGGTCTCAAGTTCGACACTGCTAGCACTTCTGTCCTCCTTTTCTGATAATATCAGAGGTTTGTAGTTCTTCTGTCCTTTGTTTCGATTGTATGCAGCAGTTCTGGTGAAAGAGCTAAGAGACACAGGAGCAGGCTTAGGCGGCAACTTATGCTCATCAGCTTCTCTGCTGGCCTGCTGTCTGGCGGAAGCAGCTTTTGCTGCATGATACTCTGCCGCCCTGGCCTTCGCACCTAGCATGTTATTGAGCAACTAGCAAACGAATCAGTATGTCTTCTGTCTTTCCTCGGTGACGTAAGCAACCTTACTTGAACAGGAGGTGGTGAGGTGAAAGAATTGTGAGATGATTGGCCGGCCACAATGCTTTGAGGTAAGTTGTCAGCGTTTCTATAATAAGGTATACCTGCGATGGGATCCGAGTGTAGTGAAGGTGGAAAAGCTACAGCTGGAAGCCGGAGCGAGAGGTCGTGAAGAGGCATGTGCTGTCGCTGGCCTAAATACGCATTAGAGATTTCACGTTAACGCAGCGTTGAGACTGACGTCTGCCTCGTCTCTTCAGATATCCATGACTGTCCATTAGCGGTACGTGAAAGCTATAAAGCTGACTGATGCAGGTAGTGTTCAAGCCATTAGGATATTAGGACGGAAGAGTGAAAGCAATTCCGATTGCAGCAGGTCTAGGCTTTCACCAAGACTGCTCCTGCCTGCTCAAGAACATGCACCTTCCTCCGATACTAGATGTGAGATCTTACACGATAATGACAATGAATGCGTCACTGTTTTCCATCAACATCCTCTCGTCCAACTCAAGCTGACCGCTGGACATTCTCGATTCTAGTCTCCACCTCCTTCGTGTCATCCATATGCATCGGCCCTCTTGCCTCACGAATGTCATCAGCTCCTCTTCCTTGCTCAGCGATGCTGACATCTCTGCTAGCCATGTTCATAAGGTTAGCTCCTTTCTCGACGTGGTTGTTACCGCCAAAGAGGACGTCTATTTCCTCCAATTTAACCTTTCTGGTTTCTGGGACGTAGAAGAACACAAAGAGAGCCAGTAGAAAATTGATGCCTGCAAACATGTAAAAGGCATAGAATCCACACTTGGTGAGGAACTTTGGGAAGAATTGGTTGACGATGAGGTTGGTAACATTTTGGAACTGGGAGGCCATGCCCACAGCTTGGGCTCGAACGTTCATGGAAAAGACTTCGGAAGTCCAGATCCAGACTGTGGCACCCCAGGATGGTTTGTCTATTGATTAGATGTTAGCAAGTCTTTTTCTTGTCTCACTTTGGTTTAAGAGATGAGAACTTACAAAAGAAGATGAAGAGGAAGAGTAAGAAGACAATCGAAATCGAAACTTCGTGTGACTTCGCGCCACCAGCAAGGGTCGGTGTTTGTGTCTCAACAGTAGCGGCAATGATCATGCAAAGTCCCATACCGATGCCCCCCGCAATCAACAAGAACTTTCGACCAAATCGATCAACCGTCCATGCGGCATTGAGAGTGAAAAGGATACCGAATGTGGCGTTGAGAGCATTGATGAGCATGATTGTGTTGGCGTCTTTGAACACCTTCTGGTAAATCTTTGTTGAGTAAGAGTTGAGCGAACCTTGTCCAGTGATCTGTTGGCCACCATTGATGATGAATGCGAGAAGCAATCGCTTCCGGACTGAGCGATCCTTCCAGAGTGCAGAATAGTTACTTGAGATGGCCTCCTTCTCGAACTCAAGAGCTTCACGGATCTCCATGATCTCTCGCTCGACATCTTCATCGGTATCGCGGACACGTCTAAGAGCTTCTCGTGCCTTTTCAATATTTCCGTGTCTCTTGATCCACCATCGAGGCGTGGCAGGAAGTGTGGGCATCAGAATCAAGATCAGGGTAGGGACGAGAAGTTGGAACATGACGACTGTCTTCCAGTCCCAATCACCGATGTTCTTCTTGTACTTGGCCGTGGCATAAGCCACCCAGAAGCAAATGAAAGAGCCGACACTATAGAACAGTTGCCAAAATGCCATGATCTTTCCTCGAATTTCGGACGGAGCGAGCTCTCCAATGTAGATGGGTCCAGAAGTCAAAGCGATCCCTTGACCGAACCCAATGATGACTCGGCCTGCGATGAAGCCACCGAGGTGGTGACGAGGAGTGAACGCTTGAATGAAGGTGGAGATGATAACGAGGATACAACCAATTGACATGCCGACCTTGCGGCCAAGGTAGTCGGCGACGGGACCTCCGAAGAAGAAACCGCCAATAATGGCTCCAATAGTATACGCTGTGTTGATCAGGCCGATCAAGTTGTCATTTGGCTTGTCGAAATACGCGACCCAGTTCTTGGATCCTTGGACAGAATTGTAAACGCTCGCATCGTAGCCATAAAGAACCATACACGCCGCGGCAACCAGCGAGATGTACCTTCCCATCAGTCAGTATGGTCGCTCGAACACATTCTCGGGATAGAAGCTCACCAGTTGAAGACTCGCTTTCCTGTAGGCATCTTGTCGGTAATATGAAGATCAGCGCCTTGGTGTCTTGGTGTCTGTGTGCAGGAGAGAGATGGGTCAAGTTCACACGAGCTCGATCCATATCTATACCCAGCCTCGTATGGGGTCGAGCTCGGTACCCCGTGCCGAAATGGACAGATGGAGCATCTTCATTCTGGGGTCGATGGAGAGGACTCCGGCACTGGACTCCTGGGTGGTTCGAGGTCGAGATGCAAGTGGCGACAGGCGTACCTTTCCTCTTGCAGGATATGGCAGCTGATAATAGGCTTAATTGCCAGGGACGACGCACATATGAAGCAGGTGGTTGGTCGATGTGGATAAATGGGGATCCTTGCTTCGGGCACTAGCCAGGCCTAGCTGTGGCTTTTGGGGTGTCACATTCATCTGTTTATTCGGAATTCACGATCGTCTCGACGGTATTTTCATACGGCAGCAATACACATTCACCACGATCTGGGAAAGTGGCCACAGGACGTGGGAAGAGTTCTCGCCCAGTCATTTCCAGTCAACAATGATATCGTCTTCCTGATGTGCTGCAAGCATGCGATTAATGTTGAGGTCACAAGCACTCTCGTGGCTGCAAAGTTTAAGCGCCATTGAAGGAGATATTGCCCAAAGCAATACTGACTTTATGCGGTGTGTAGCTGGGTGGAAAGATCAACTGATATGGTCCGGACCGTTGTCCGCTGACGATGAGGAGAGGAGAAGAGTGCTTGGAGATGGAAGCTGGAAGAGCTCTTGGATGTACCCCAGATTTGTGGACTTGGAGTCCAACCCTCGGAGAAGTTGCCGCCGAATACTCCAACCAACCATATAAGCTTCTCGGCTCCCTCCATGGCAGAGCTAGAACGCAAAGACGTGATCTTGATCAGATCATGAAGCGGAGAACAGCAAGCTAAGACTTGAGTTGGCAAGATTTTGTTCCAGAAAGAGAAGAATAGCATCCTTGGAGCAAAGATACAGTAGTTCAATCGCGAGGAGCATCACATACGAAGAGGTACCTCAAACCCACTTGAACCATCCAGCTGGATCTTATATTCTGTTGTCCCCCAATGGTCCAGCAAAACTAGTGGGACGCTCCTGCTGCCCATATCCATGCTCATCACTACCATTTGGTACACTCTCATAACCTCCGTACGCCCCTCCATAGGACGCTGTCTCGGGACCACCACCGTGCACTCTTGTCGCCTCAAAACTATACCCACTCTCGCGTCTATCATGCTCTTCATTACCTAGATTCATCCTAGCGTCAAACGCATCGTCCTCATGATTCCCATATCCTGTCTTCTGCGGATACGAAATGTCCTCTTTCGAAACCTTTCCGTGCCCAAAGAGATGAGGTGCATTAGGTGCAACGCCAGTCCGTTTGAACTCCATCATAACCTTGAAACTGAAAAAGGCTGTGCCAATGAAGCAAAACATCATCATGAGAGAAAATATGATATCAGCCTCTGAGATTCTGCATTTCGAAGCGGAACCATGCGCAAAGTTGTCGCACCCTGTCGCATTCTTTCCCGTGGATGTACCTTTGCCCTTTCCTGATACCACATAGTCCGCTAGTGCAGCCCAGGCTGAAAGCCATAAAACAACGAGAAGACCGTCAACGACACAGTGCGCATACGGATGCGAGAATCGGGCGGTTCGGGACCATATTGGTGTGAGCGATTGGTACAAGATCAAAGGTATTGTGAGAAAACACTGTCGAGGTCGTTAGAACATTGCGTTCTGGATTGTTTAGTATTGACGTACCAGCCCAAAAGCCCATGCGATACTCCCATTAACGGCACCTGTCTGCGTCAGGGCCGCGAGACTCAGGCACCACGTAATAAACAATATCGTTGAAGACCCAATATAGATGTAATTCTTGATTTGGCTCATGCGATCCTGTTCCAGCCGCATCGTGTCCTTTTGTCTGTGCTGTGTATGGATGTTGAACCTGGGTAGAGATGAGGCTAGATCAAGTTGTTCTCTTCTGGTTGAGTGCTTAGCCGACTATTGGTTTTGTACACGATGCCAGCGCGATCGCTTTCTGCAAACCGGAGATGAGGAGAACTGGGTATCGAAGAGTGTCGTAAGAGAGAGAGGTATTGTGCGGGTGATAAGCTCAAGTTTTCCGTGTGATGGTTCAGGAAAAGGTGCCAGCACAGCCTTTGGTGACAGCAGCGCCTTGGGTAAGAAATCAAGCCGCGCTTACTCGAAAGCGCAGCAGAGGAGCCAATGAGGTAAAGTCTCTAGCTCGGGATCGTATGTGTAGTGTTACAAATTGCGGCTGAGTTGTGGTTAGGCAAGGGTAGGTCTTCTTGGAACATGCAAAGGCGAGTGGGGTTGTTCAGCCTCGTAGACGCAATCGTAGGCAGGGAAAAGAATGAACGAGAGACTGTGAGCCGTGAGTAGAGCAAGAGCAGAATTGTAATTGTTGACTATCAAGGACAGCGAAGACCGGGAGAGGTGCCTTCATGGCGGCTGAACGCTCTTCTTGAAGTTCTCACATCCTGAAACCCCTGCTTCAGAATCTCCGGGTAGATTCAGGAGGGCATGTTTGATGTTGTGCCGGATGAGGCATGGTCAAGCTAGGCGTATCCAGCAAGCGCGTGGCTTTTGAAGCTTAATCTGAGCGAGGCAAGTTTGGGGGGGCCAAATTTAGCAACATAGCCCCCAAGTTCTTGATTATTGAACATGGTACACGGATCCTGCACAGTAAGCAACCTACTCGATGCCTCAGATTCGATGGAACAACAACCGCATGTCGAGTAACCATTGTAATGACATATGCTCCGTGTTCGAATTTTCACGGACGGGACGTTGAACGTCGTTACAACACGCAACGATGATATTGAACCAAGACTTGTATAAAAACCCACTACACCTGCAGGGTTTCAGCGATCAACAACAGCAGCGCTTCGGATGCGTTTTGGTTGAGTCCTTTTCACAAAGCCGAGAGATCTCCCATGGCAAATTCATCGATACGAGCATATCTTCGGGCAAAGCAATCGCCTGATTATTGAGAGGATAACCATTCGTCTTCACAACCTCTCCGTCCTCGCATGGAAGTACAAGACATGGACGATGTACGATCTGTTGCATGGCCGTATGCCTTGAAGGTAGGCAGACCGACTTTAGAAATTGCCAATTCCTGATGCTCTTGCTCCTATAAGGCTTTCCCCTATATCATACTTACATCTACCTCAATCTAGGACATCCCGATGCCTCTCTTCCACCAAACACTCCCATATGGTCATCATCAACCACCTCATTAAGCTGTACTCCCACATCCTTCACTCCGTCCACCCATCACCCCCCTGCTCAGCATAAAAAGCCTGTGCATCCGCAGGCATCTCTCCACCCCCATCCATCCCCTCCCTCTCGTTGGCAATAATCCTCTCCAGCCTGAACAGTGAATTGCAACTACTCACATCATCCACATCAACCTCGCCCTTCCAAGTAAGGCGCGATTTCACGTATCCGCACCCATCGCAACTGCCATTACTGTGATTCTTCCTCAGCACTTCGTTCCTGATTTCCTCTGCTCGATTGAGGTGGAAAATTTTGTTGGAGGAGGATTCAGAGGTTGGTAAGTTGAGGGCGAGGAGTGTGTGTGCTATGGCTAGAAGGAGGGATTAACTGGTGGTTTGTGGATCGTCAAGGAGGATGAGTGATGATTTGATTGCATTGTCGGGATTGGTGTTGTGGTTGCGGGATGCCTCGAGAGCTTGGTTAAACTTAGTCGGAATTCTACTTCGAGCGGTCTGCTCTGCGTCGAGTGTGGATTCCATAGTGCTAGGTAGTGGTCAGGTGGATGAGCGATGATTGGCCTCGAAAGAAGACGTTGTTGTTGGAAGTTTGCGAGCACTGCAATTACTGGTCAGGCATGAACCTGAACACTGTTGCTGGCTGCGTACAGGAAGCGGGAGGCCGTCAATAGTAGTACCTATTCCAACGATGTTGAAGAGCTGTGTGAGTAGTCCGAATTGGACAAGCACAAAAAGACCAGCAAACTTGAATTCAAATACACATACCAATGGAATCACGAACAAAGAGGATCGAACTGGGTGTATAACAGCAATCAACAATTACAACATTCTTTATGATTAGCTGGGGGTTCCAGGGCAAGGCTACTCGCTGTCCATTCAATACTCATGGGCAGTGCAAGCTGGTCCTCTAGACGATGTTCTTCATAGATTGATCCGCAGCTATACTGAGGTTCGGAAGTTGCTTTCACCTGTTTAGGATAGAAGAGTACATGCTGGAACGTGATAGCGTGGTTTCCAGTTCTTTCATCTCCGCTAAAGAATGGTGAATTTGATGGTGTTCTTGAGTCCAGTCGGCAGCACTCTGCAGCATTGTGTTAATACAATATTGGTTCGAATCTCGAAATGTGTAGTGTTCCATATTCGGTTCGAATTGTTAATGAACTTGCTGGTGAGGTTGGTACTGTAAGTTTCGAAGCGATTCAAGCCAAAGGTCACGTGCATTATAGATCTGGTCTAGGGCTGAATAAATATGCAAGTTTCTGATACCATTGGCTTTCCCGGCAGTCGTAAAACCAAACAGGACATCGCATCTACTTTGCTAAGTACCTCCAGCATCGGCATGAAGCTGCGCACGACCAGAGGTCAGGAATGCGGTGGTCACAGTCACTGTGGGCAAAAACCATGGCTACAGTAGCTAGAACACCCCCAAAAGAACCCCTGATAGTAATTGTAGGTGCGACCGGAACAGGCAAATCGAAGGTGAGATCCAACTGTGCATATTTCATGTTTGTGCAGTCGTTGATCAAGTAGCTTGCAGTTTCATTAGCAACCAAATTCAATGGTGAAATCGTCAATGCCGATGCGGTACAGATGTATCGAGGCCTACCAATAGTGACGAACAAAATACCTGGGGATGAACGGAACGGCATCAAGCATCATCTCATCGACCAAATTGGGCTGGAGGAGAATCCCTGGACGGTGCATGAGTTCGTGGAGGAGAGCTCCAAGATTATTGATGCGATTAGAGCTCGAGGGAGATTACCGATTGTGGTTGGCGGCACCAACTACTATGTTTTTAGCCTACTCTTCCCAGACTCGACTGTGTCGAGGAGTGATGATGAAGATGAGGTTACAACGACACCAGCTATCACGAGATCCGAAATGAAGGACGGTTGTCAGGACAGTCCTTTTGAATTCTTGGAAGGCCCTACAGAAGTACTCTATGCGAAGCTCCAAGAGGTTGATCCCGTCATGGCACGTCAATGGCACCCTAGAGATCGAAGAAAGATACAACGGTCACTTGAGATCTGGCTCAAGACTGGAAAGAAGGCCTCTGACGTTTATTTCCAACAGAAGGAAACAAAAGATGTCGATACGGATGTCTCACACAATCTCGCAATGAGGTATGATCCACTAATCTTCTGGATGGAGGCTGAAGATGCAGTACTCAAGGAGAGGCTCAATGTCAGAGTCGATACGATGGTACAGAGTGGCCTGCTGGAAGAGGTGAGAACAATGCGAGATTTTGAGCTCCAATTGAATCACCGACGCATTGAATTCGACAAAACCAAGGGCATTTGGGTGGCCATCGGGTACAAAGAACTTGAGGCTTGGTTAGAGACTCAGAACGCAGGCACAGCTGATGTGAAGGTTCTTGACAGGATCAAAACCGATGGCATTGAGACTGTGAAAGCCGGTACAAGACAATATGCTAAACGACAGAATCGCTGGATCCGCATTCGGCTGGCAAGGGCATTGGAAGACAAGGGCATGCTCGACAAGCTGTTTCTGCTCGATTGCACCAACCTAGAGGCATGGAATAGCATGGTCGAATCACCGAGCCAGCAGATAGTGCAACGCTACACTTCTGGCCAAGAATTGCCTGATAACAAGTCATTATCGCCGCTTGCATATCAAACGTTCAGCCGAGTGGATAGTCATCAGACTCAAACCCGTCAAGCACAGTTTTGCGAAACTTGTCAGAAGACATTGATGACAGAGGCAGAATGGAAGAAACATCTGCAGAGTAGTGGACATAAAAAGGTGCTTGACGGCATTCGGAGACGAATCGAAAGAGAAAATTACTGGAACACTCTGTCCAAGGAGGCAGGTCAGAAGGACACCTGCTGAGAGATTTAGCTGATACCAAACTCTTCAGACGCACCTGGTTGAGTCTCGAGACACACACCGATGTCTTCTCGAAGCAGCAATAATCCGACGCCAAAGGTTACAGTCCATGTCCCTGCTTCGTAGTCATTCGAGATGCCATCCGAGAATTGGTAAAGATATAGTACCTCACCACCGAGTCCAAAGAGGGCAAGGGTGAAAGGATCGCTACTCCTTGTGCCGTACTTTCAATGTGAGAAGCACGTTCACAACAGATTACTAGTAGTGTTGTTGCTCATATTTTTCTGTGCATGGCCACAAACCTGGGCTTGTTCAATGTGGTTGTGGTTCGAATGCTTCTGCCTTTCTCGGTTTCATGGAGGTTCTTCATTTTGAACTGGCTGACTGTTACCGTCCACCGGTGCCACCTCACTGGATTTTTGATTTCTCAGCATCCTCGGTAAGATATCGATTCGCCAACTGAGGAATGTATCAGAAAGGATATTGCCTGTTCCTGATTCCTCGATCTTGAACACCTCCAAGACCGGACTTTTCTCCTTCTTCCTGATCCTCCAGACACCTTCAGCTGTGATGGTCTCTTTCAACCAATCAAGCAAAGCGCTGGCAAAATTGATGCAAGTTTGGCCATTCCAGATTCTGAGGCCTGATTGCAATACCTTGTCCGGTATGCTTTGCGTATCAAGCTCCTCCAGCCGATGTAGCCAGCCTTGTTGATCTCGAAAACCAACAATAATCTTTGGTACACCAAGCAGAAACGATTGAGCCCAGAATTTCATCAGTTTGCGCTCATATTTATTCACCTCCTTTTCATTTACGAGCTCAGCTGAGGTCTTCAACTCAACCCAGTTAACCGGTGCTCCTTGCTCCGAAGGCTTGACGTCCTTTACAGCATCCACTTCACCACCGATAATCATCTTCGACCTGCCAAATCCCGTGCGGACGATCGAGCAATACTGCGCATAGTTGCTGACTTGTGCATCATCCCTGCCGTCAATCTCAGCACGCTCGCTGTAGCACCAATGCTTTTCAAGTAGAGAGATAGATTCAAACTTGTAGCCCCAATAGCTCATCAGGTCCTGCGACATGGCCCCTCTTACTGCGCCAGCGCTGTACTGCTCTGCTCGACTAGCCAACTTCTTCTCACGGTTCTCCTCTATAAAGATCGTATCTTGAAACTTCGTAGCGTTCATTTCCCAACTATCAAGGTTCGAGAAAGGCACGGTCATGATTTTGGTCATCATACCGCGCCATGTTATGAAACTTGTATCCAGTTTTGTTCCTTTTTCACCCTCATGATGTATCAACGCCTGGAGGAGACCGTCCAAATGATCGTCGCCCGTATCGTCAAGCTGGCGGAACGTGTCGAAGCCCTTGCTGAGATCCGCGGGTAAAGAAGGTGGGTAGTAGTAGCGCAACGAGGAGTCGTTCTGCTGGTATTTGTGGTTTTCGTCAAAGGAAAAGTAAGTTATCTCTCGTGGCCTTCGGACTGCTACGTCCGCCTTGCTGAATTGGCTGATTGGGTGGATGCTGAAGGCTTGAGTATGTGACATTCTGGCAAGGACTGCGAGTTCGGGAGGACGATCTGTCACACTTCAATACGCGTCAATTGGCTTTGCGACTTGACAAACATGGCTTTTGTTACTGGGTTGCAATGAGCAACGTCGCGGGAGGGCGTAGACCTGAGCGAGAACAGATACCAGGGTAACGACAGGACGGTCAATGATGCCTTATTGCCTTACGCTGCTTGATCATCCCACCTCATCTCTCGACATTGATACTCGGAGTAATCTTGATATTCTCGATGCGCCTTGCGATACCAGGTACTTGTTAAGCAGGAATGGGCAGTGCAAGGACTATGCTATCTTGGATGGGCGCTCCTGCACGAAGACGTTCATGGATGCATAGTTCTTCGCTAAAATGCTAACATCCTATTCGACGCCGTCTGCGGTGACTGCGCCTCTCGGGCCTGGATTCGGAGAGATGACTTGAGGTTGACCACTACTTGTATCAGCCTTGTAGCGACGACTGACTCAATGTTCTAGCATTCTTCTGCCCCAGTTAAAGACTTCGTATGTCTGTGGTTGAACCCTTCTTCCCTACTTCCTTCTCACTGGTCTCGAACAGAACGATGGTCTTGGCCGTACACCGTCCTCGCTATACGTTAGCTACCCTGCTACTATAGTCTTCCAATAGTGCTCGGCTTAGCTACTACCATCTTTCATGCGTTAACTCTAATCTTGACATGGCATCGGATTTGGAAAATCTTCGACTCAGTGCAGAGCGACCCAGCCCGCTTGACTCTGCTCGGTATGGTCCAACACAGGTATCTGGCAATGCCTTTCTGCACCAAGGTGATGTATATCAGCTGCAACAACCAGGTAAGCAAATTCAATGAGCATGGAAAGTTCTGGCTTTGATACTGTTATTCGTTATGCGTGCGTTCCGCTGTTCGGTGCTGTCATGAACAAACTGGGTGGCGTAAAATGGTAATCAAGGTGTGACTGTGGCAACTCAGCATGAAACCGAGCTCTAGCGGAGTGGTTTTGGGTGATATGCTGGAGGAATGAACACTCTGCTAACCATATATCACAGCACCTCCACTCGGGCCTCACTGGGTCGTCAGTCCGAAGTTGAACACTTTATTTACTGGTCGAAAACATGACCTGGAGGTGGTGAGCACAGCATTGATGAACAAAGCTAATGAAGGCCACGCCCTGCGGTGTTTTGTAGTACATGGTATGGGTGGGCAAGGTAAGAGCGAGCTGTGCCTACGAGTTGCGCATGAACTCAGAGCGAGGTAAGTGGTCGCGTAATGCATGGCTTCATCACATTTCCATTTTACGCCAACAGCATGTCGATCTCACTAATGCCCACTCAGCCTCTGGGGTATCTTCTGGGTGGATGTAAGCTCATCTGCATCAGCCAAAATTGATTTTGCTAAAATCGGCCGCCGGATAGGCCTCTCAAATCTGGATATCGACAGTATTTTGGACGCGATCGCCAACTGCTCAGAGACCTGGTTACTGGTACTTGATAATGCGGATGAGCTGGACCAAGACTACAGTCAGTATTTTCCCTCAGGTGTGCACCAAGGAGTTGTTCTCATGACCTCTCGAAACCATGAATGCGCTGCTCAGTACGGGACTCTTGGCTGCCTCCCGCTGGACGGTCTCGTCCAAAACGACGCCAGGAATCTACTCTTTAAGGCTGCAAATATTGCAATTAACGTCATGCCACGAGCTCAACATGATTGTGATGCTGTAGCAGAGTTGCTAGGCTATCATCCCTTATCATTGATACAGGCAGGAATATATGTCGCGCGCGGGCACTGTAAAATGCGGGAATACCCATCTCATCACAAGCGTCAGCGAAAAAGAGTCATGACATTTCAGCCTTCGCAGCAATTATCACGATATCGTGACGCTTACGCCACTCTCGAAGCATCGGCAGAAAAGCTGGGACAAGCTGAAGACGAGGCGTCGAAGGATGCTATACAGCTCTTAAACATCCTCTCTTACCTTAATCACACAGCAATCCCCTTCGAGCTGTTTGACCTCGCTCAGCGTAGCTGTGAGCTTGTTACAAAGCAAGTCTCGAATGGCCGGCATTTTTCACAGTGGCACATTGACCAGATGCCTGCAACTCTACAATCTTGTGGGAAAGCTTGGGATCATTTTCGGCTTCGTGAAGCTATTCGAGTCTTGGTATCGCTATCTTTCGTTGAGACAAGCAATTCGGCGACTTCAGACACACAAGAGTTGAAAATGCATCCGGTAACCCATGGTTGGGCCAAGGACCGTCAAAGCGAACAGTGCTCGCATCAGTCGTGGATCTCCACGGGTGCTATCTTAAGTCTGGCTTGGGTATCAGCTGTTAATCAGACAGTGGTGGAACCACATGCACAGCCCTGGCTAGCCGAGGACATCCTCAAAGTGGGTTTACTGACAGCACCCATTATGCATGTTGCGCAAATGATAGGGGTGGTTGCACAGCAATGTTATCCGAAAGACGGATTTAGCACAGTTGGGAAGCAGATGGAGAGATTGGTCAGTCTGTGCTCATCTACTTTGATCGAAGAGTGCGGTCGAGCTGTTTTCTTTTTACATTTTTACGGCATGCATTTTGCTTACACAGGTCGAATCGAGGAGGCCTTCCAAGTTTGGCACAAATTCGACCAGCAACCTTGTGAAGTTTGTGAACAAGACCCCGACCTAAATTGGCACTTGGTATATGATAGGGCGACCGCATACTACATTTACGATAAATACGAGGAAGTTGTTGAATTGCTAGAAGCCCTACACCGCCAGCTACCCTACCCACAGACAGACTTACGAATCCTTCGCTCACGAGTTTTGCTTGCCAAGGCATATTTTCTCAGTGGGAACGATGCAATTGCTACGACAGAGTGTGATCTGCTGACACAGACCATCGACGAGCCCTCCGTACAGCGGGTACTGCTCATGTCGTCTGATGGTGCATGGTTGTACAAGGAGTTGGCATTGTTGCTGATCTTACTGAGGGCGTCAGAGCGAGCAGTCACATTACTAAAACGCTACTTGGCCAACACGGAAGCAGCACGCCATTGCACAGTCGACCAGATGATCGACCTAGGATTGACTCTGGCTGAGGCGGATCGAAATTGTGGCCAAGCGAAGAAAGCCATTGATAAGCTGGAGTATGTTCAAACTAGCTATCACGCGCAACTCCAACGAGATCGGAGAACTTCGTGGTTGGTAAAAGAGATTCTCGCGGATGCGTATTGGGATGTTGGTGAGCACGGCCGCGCGATCGACCTGTTAAGGCTCATCACATGCGATCAACGGAAAATTCAGGGCGCTAACCACCCGAGTGTCTTGCATTCGGAGAGAAGGCTACAAGGATGGGTAATGAAACTCTCAGAATTGACATCACCTCGTCAAAACGGAACACAAAGCCACGAGACTCAAAGGAGCTTTCCCACTAGGCCACAAGCAGGTCCAATAAACACTCGACGCTCTTCCAGACGTCGAGCCAAACCATCCACGATACGTCAACGACGAACGAAACATCACCATCCCTATGACTAGCCATCACAAGGACTAGAAGAAACATTCTACCATTCCACCACTTTCGTGATGTACTCAGCTATACTAGGCCCAACAGCCAGCTCTCCGATGGGTGCAAACTCAACGTGGCACAATGCTTGGTGCTTCTATACGTCAAGATTGTAGTATTCTACACAAAAATCGGTATGACCATATTCGCAAGAACGTCGGATTTACAAGTTTCATAATTACGATGGTTAGCAATGCATGGTCGTAAGGCTATCCGCGATTAAAGTTGTGGTGGTGAACAGAGTATGTCAAGCAATGTGCTACGTTGCTTGTCCGCCTGTCAACCACATCACAAATTCCAGCCGTATTAGACTACGCAATCAACAGCCGGAAACTCAGTCTGATACAATGCTTGGTGCTTGTCATCGTCACTTTTCATGTACAGTACATATAGTTTACATAAAGTTACGTAGTACCACAATGATTACAAAGACGTCCGATTTACGATATCATAATCATATCCGTCGACAGCGCGTTATTGTGAATTTCCTGCAGCTGAAAGTATGGATGGTGGTGGACAAGCATACCAAGCAATTGACTCACGTTTCTTTTCCGCCCATTGGCACTCAAACCAAACCACATCAAACATATACCAACCATATCATACCATACTATCTCACGAATCAACGAACCACCAAGGATAAACGGATATCTATACATTACTTCCTAAGTTCCTATCGCATACTTACTATCTCCTACCATACCTCACCCTCTTCCCTCCATTCCACACGCACGTTCACAACCTCACTACAAAACATACCCCCCACCTCCCAAATTCCTCCAACCCCTAACAGGCCTCATCTCCTCCAACTCAATAACCCACCACAACAACCCCTTCGCCCTCTCAACCTCACCCCCCAACTCGTGCGCCCTCGCCAACGCAAACCACGCCTCCGAATTATCCCATCCACTCCCTAATTTCGTGAGCGTTGATAACAGGCCGTATGCACGATCGCGCGCGGCGATGCGGTTGAGGTTTTCGGGCGTTTTGCGGAGATCTTCTGCAGCGGCAGAGGAGTCGGTGTTGGTCGGGAGGCTGAAGGGGGAGGTTGTGTAGTCTTCGCCGGGGGTTGTGGGGGGAATGGTGGTTGAGTCCGTTTCGGAGGTGGAGTGGTTGTAGATGTTGTTGTGCAGAGCGTTGGTCGCTGTTGTTGTGGATGATACTGGTGGAGTGATGAGCGAGTGTCCGTCATCGACTTTCTTCGCAAGGTCGATTCTTTTCTCATAGTAGTCTAAGAGGATGGTGCTGAGACCAATAATGCCAACCGCGTGGTTGGGGTAGTACATCAGACACTGCTCGTATTGCTCCACAACTTCACGCATGTTCTCGCTTGTGATGGGTTGGCCTTCTTCTTCTCGTCGTTGTGCAATAGCCAGCTGCAGTTGTGCTCGGGAACAGTATACGTCGGCCCAGACTTCATCGGAGCTTTTGCCGCCGCTGGCTCCCCAGCTTGGTTCGCATAGGGCGCGGGCGGATGGGTCGGTTGCGGAGACAAGTGCTTCTATTCTTGAGGCGGCTTTGGCGGCTTCGTCGATGGCTTCTTTGGCGTCTTCGAACATGTGTGAGCGTCGATACAGAGTGGATGTTGTTAGCCAGATCTTGTTGAGGACTGCGAGGGCGTGTTTTTGGCCTGCGGTTTTGGTGAATCGTGGGATGGGTGACGTGCTTGTTGTGTGTGGGTGTACTGTGGGTGAACGGATGTCTTGTTCTTGCGACTGATGGTTGTGGTCTGATAGAGGTGGCTCGTTGTCGTGTGTATTGAGGTTGTGTGGGATGGTCCTGATCGGCTGCTGGGCCTCAGTAACGGCATCGTAGTTTGGAGCTGTCAGTGGTAGCTCATTTGTCGCTTTTTCGGTGTCGCCAAAATCGGTGGATGCTACACCATGAACCCTCGGTATGGCATCGCCACCTTTGATGGTGCCGGCGGTGCCAGGTCGTGCGGCTTGAGTTGTTCGATTGGAGGCTGTTTGATCGTCGTGATGGTGCTTGTGGTGCAATGGTAGATGGATATGATGATGATGATGCTTTCGTGATGGAGATTTGCCACTTTCATCCGTCACTTGTATTGTTGGTGCTTGACTCGCCTGTGTAACAGGTCGTATAGCTCCGGAAGCTGGCGAAGCAGACTTCAGACTTGCTGTAGTTACTGATGGTGCAAAGGACGAAGCTTGCTCCTTTTTACGGGAGAAGACACTTCCCCTCACGCTCTTGACGGTGCCAGCTGAGGTCTTCGGTAGAACTAGACTTCGCTCTGATACGTTTTTGGGCTCATCAACCTCAAAGCGTTTGAATAATATCGAATAAAGACTCAGCAAGTCGTTACTATGATTCAATGCTGCCTCTGGCCCGTCGATAAGCTCTATCAGAGCTAAGTGCGAGATTTGGAGCTCGATTATTCGTTGTAGGTCATCACATTCCAGGTCATCCTCGGCGAGTCCTCCAACTTTTTCGTTGGGCTTCTCATTGAGCACATCTTTTACTCCACTCCGAGGTCTTGCAGTCGTAATGCCAGATAAGAGAACTTGATCCAAAGCAGCACCACTACATTGAAGTGCAGTCTCGAAATCTTGCTGGGAACTTAAAAGTAAGGTCATAAGATGCCAAAAGGCTGTTGTTTCCCGGTTGACCTCCGCACTCAATGCCCCTGAACGACTTATTTGCTCAAGAGCGATCTTCGTCACACTTGTTGCTTGCTGGATGTCTCTTGTCTCTGCATATAGCACTGCCAAGGCATATAAGGTTGGTAGTTGTGGCTCGGATAAGGAACATGCTTTATGAAGAGCTGCCATAGCATCAGACTGTAGCTCGGACCTGTTTTCACTGAAGGGAGTGTGTCTTGCCCAGTGAGCTTTGGCGATCCCGATAGCACGGTAAAGCACTTGCAAGGCCTCGTTAGATAGTGGCTGAGAGAGCCGAGTATCGAGAGGATTTAGCGGCTCTACATGCCCGTTAGGCATGGCGTCAGCTTCTTCCTCGGGTTGCATTTGCTCCATCCAGGCTTCCAACTTCTCGACTAAATCATAAGCCCTCTTAGCTTCGTCTTGTCTACCAAAAGCGCACAGACCCTCTATACCTTCAGCAATCACTAGAAGTACAGTTTTATCGGAGTCCTGGTTGGGATCTGGCTCTTGAGACTTGGCTGATCTTGTTCTCGCTCGCTCCGTTAGTTCGATATACGTGTCCAAGCAGCGGTAAGCCAAGTCGAATTCAGTGAGTGATTTATGAACTTGAAACAACCTCCGTAGGATGAGTGTTGAATGAAATGTTTTGGTGGCAGCACGATAAAGCACGTCCAGTACATTGCGTGTCACTGCGTTGCGGCCTCCCTCTCCCAGTTCACTTTCCTGCCAGCCAGGACCGCAGAGGATGTACCAATTCCGGATGACTTGCTCCACCCATCCTTCCACAGGAGCATTGGAATCGGAAGCTTTCGGAAATTTGCGATACTGAAGAAATACAGTTTCGTAGGCTGATTCGACTGAGCGTAGTTGTGATGCTTGTTGAGAACGAGGGATAACGGCTGAAGAAGTCTGTCCAGATTCGGCAAGAGATTGGGACAAGATATCATAATATATTCTCCACACTGCGCCTCTAGATTTGTGTGACAGGGGATTTCCATACGTGCTCGAGGACACTTCTTGCGACCTAGAAGCCAAGACGGACCAGCTTTGTAGTGCTTTGAGCCTGTCGTCTGCTGAGACGAACTCTGACTGCAATGTTGCATATTCTGCCAGAACTTGCTCAGCCCAGTATGCCAATTGAGGTACTAACCTCACGGTATCAATGTTCAGTTCGACCCATACAGCAGCGATTCTGTAAAGGTGTTGAGTCTGTTGCACTTCGTTTCTCTGAGAATGCCTCCTCGCCTGTATGTAAATAGCCTTGAGCAGACAGATCTTGGTCAACGTTGATGCACCCTTCTGGCCATACCTGTCAAAGAGCGCAACAGTATCGGCGGTGTTGAACGGGTCCTCCGAGCTCGGAATCAGACCTGCCGATGTTGCCCATGCCAAACATGTCTTGCCCTGGAATGTCTCTTCTGCGAGCGGATTTTGCGTACTGTGCACTGTCTGCCGCAACGTCTCGATCGGATTGTTCGATGTGTGCGTAGCGGTTTGAGGGCGTTGGCTGATGCGGGAGACAACATAGTGTTCGGCGGTAGCAGTCTGTATCAGCGAGATCTGCTTAGGCGCATGTTTTGTAACTTTTCGAACAAGCTCAGGAATTTCGGACCAAGACCCCTTAACTCTTGCTGCTTCTAGAAGCTCAATGTATCGCTTTGCCTTATCCTCGTGGCTCTGACACCATTAGCACGCCTCCAATGAATCTACATATCATTCTTTAACGTACCGACATCTTGTATGCACCTGGGACAATCTAGTATGCATAGATAGTTCATGATCGCCTGGAGCATCTCATAGCGTTCAGAACATTACCGCACTGTAGATATTGGTCGTGGTTCCCGGTCTCATTGCCCTGCTCAAGTCCGTGTCTACTCAGCGACTATTGCAAGGATCCTCCGCCCTGAACGACAATATTATGCCGCAGTACCCAGGCGCTCCGCGCCGGTTCCGCCGCCCAATGGAGACTAGTTAGAACACTCGCAAAACTAACAAACATTAAATTTTTGGACTCTTGGAAGATGTCTGGTGAGGTTACAGCAACAAAGGAATTCGAAGAACGATTGACATTTGGCCTGACTGACTGACTGACTGACTGATGAATGCTTTCAATGTTCTGCGAGCAATCGCGAACCGACTCAACACAACACCCATTGAAGATCTGCCCCAGCAAGTTGGCTATCTAGCTACATCAATTGCGAGCTGCAAAGACGTTTTACAAAACAATACACCCGGGAACAACGAGAATGCGCTTCTGTTCCACAAGCTGAAGACTCGTGTTTCAGCACTTCTCCAGGATCGGACACCCGAAGGACGTTTGTCTGGTATAGTCATAGTCAAAGCACTTGTCGAAGCTGGAGGCTTGCCATTCTTGTCGGAGTCTGGTAGCTGGGTAAGAAATTTGATATCATGCCTGAACAAGTCTGATCCATGGGAAGTGAAAAGGCTTTGTGTGATCACGATTTCCCGGATCTATTTACTCACTGTCGAACATCAGGCGCAGATTCGAGAGGTAACAACACCAACTCTGCCGGCCTTCATCACAGCATCTCTCGGAGTCGTCAAACCTGCAACAACTACAGTCAACGGCAAGGCTGTTCGGGCTCTGAGCCCCCTCTTGGAGGTTGTGCTTAACATCTGGCATGCTCTGATTGAACCTTTCGCATCCACGTTTCGACCACATGTCAACTCATTACGCTCCATATGCCTGAGCCTGTTGAGCGACAGTCGCTGTGCCAATAATGTCAGACTAGCCGCAACAAATGTGCTGGCGCGTCTTCACTTTTGTGCACCTAAAAACACTATAACAACGGAATGGTCGCAAACATGTACCCAAGTCATTGAAGCAGTCCACAATACAGCAGATCTTGTCTTTCGAGCTGTCATCGAAGACTGGACACCTGCTGTATCTCGCACTTCGAAAGTCACTCGAAAGCAAAAGTCGGCAAACATACCAGCAACCTCAAACGCAGATGTTCTAGGTCTCGATGCCTGGTCAGGTGTTTCCGAGGGAACATCACGACTCGTCGTTGAAATCAACTTGATGACAGCCCTTGCAACATCTCAACATTCCCAAGCAACCAATATTCCAATTGGACAAATCCTCGACCTGACAGCAAGACTTTCAGCAATGACACTTCCGACAAGCAAGTTTGCCCTCCGTGCCAATACGGAGGTTACTCGAGAGGAACGAGAGGAGCTTTGGTTAAACCTTCTACGAGTACACATTGCTGTCCTCAATCTCTTCGAAGTACTGGCAAGTACATATGGTAAAATACTCTTCCCAGTTTCAAACACAATTACAACCCAACTTTGGGACATATTCGAAGCAGAACATTTCAACGAATCAGTACGAGCAGCGGTGTACACTCTCCTCACTGCTCTCCTACCTCATCAGCTCTTGCACTTGACGAAATCCGATTCACCAAATATATCCGCTCTAATCAACCACTGTTGTGAAGATCTGAAGGCCAAGTCTGGACACTCCTCCAACTCTACCACGAACCAATCGACCGCCACAAATGGAAACAAAGCAACACTCCTCACGCTCTCTACTCAGTTAAACAAACCTATCACATCCGCCCACGCCTCGCCTAGTCCAGAATTGCACACTGCTGCGCACAATCTCCTCCCAATCCTGCTCATCCACGCTCCACTGCACATCCTCCCCAACTCCCCATCCCTTCGCGCCAACCTCGACAGCACCGCGATCCTAATACAACACCACGAAGCAATTCTCGCCAGCACGCTACACCCACCACGAGCACGCACAAATCACAAAACGCGACGAGCACCAGCTCCCCCAAGTCTCCTACCATTCCTTGCACACATCGAGCCAGAATCACCACTCACAAACCTTGCTAAAGAAGCCCTCCTTCATCCACGCATGCCAGTGATCCGTTCAATACCTACCATCGAAGAAGCCACAGACGACGAGGACGAAGATGATGTCGAGCACGAGCACGAGCACGAACACGACACCCACCACAACGAACCAACCACAACCACAACATATCCCGACGACCCTCCGAACCTCCCCACCCCATCCTTTCAAGATTCCTATACCGGCACCCAAACCCAACTAAACAACAACGACCAAATCCCCCTCCGACTTCCCCCGAACCCTACCACTCAAGCACCAACAACAGCATCCCCAATCCAAGCCCTCCACTCCTTCACGACATCCCAAAAACGCGACTTCACAACCCTCCTCGAACAAAGCGCCGATGCACAACTCGCGGAAAACGATATGCGCATCTCACCACCGCAATTCGATGTTTCTGGAAATACTGCGGGCGATGATGATGGGAGTGTGGTGGGGAAGAGGCAGCGTGTTGATGGTGCGGTGTCTATGGGGGTGAGATTTGGGGAAGGGGAGAGGGAGATGGAGATTGATGGTGGTGTAGGGTCGTTGCAAGGGAAGGAGGAAGAGGATGGGCAAGGTGTAGTTAGCGTCAATGATGATCATGGTTCTTCGGATTCGGATTCGGATTCAGGTGTGCCGCCTATTGATGCGACGCTGGTTGGGATGTCTGATAGTAGTGACGATGATGAGGATGATGATACCTAGGTAGGTAAGTACTAGGTAGGTAGCAGTAATGGAATGAAATTATGTAAGACCAAGATTTGCAAGTCACTTTTACATATTTTGATTCTTACTCGATATCCGGTTTACCAGTCTTTCCTTGCTTTGCTTCGCTTTGCACAATGTGAGATTAAATACCTATTCTTCGTAATAGCACTAGGTAGCTAGCTAACTAGCAGGCATTTTGCTGTACATATCGCTCCCTCTGAAACGCCTTCCTTTTCCCTGGGGTATCTATCGTACACTATTATAGCAATGGGTGATCTTTTAGTACAGCACAATACAATACAATACAATATAAATCCATCTTCTCTTCCACAACATCTCCACCTTAAACCCGCCACACCCAGCACAACAAACCACAGATAACACAATGTACGACCTCACCTCACATCACCTCAACAACCTCTCAATATCCCTCAACCTCTCCCCCCTAGACACCGCACCATCAACACGCTGCCTCTTCCCCACCACACTCCCATCATCATCGCCCGCAGTATTTCCAGAAACATCGAATTGCGGTGGTGAGATGCGCATATCGTTTTCC
>Ga0115842_100043_pt1 | contig 34230 bp, 25 predicted proteins | sample InSIn2SAF170_2_FD_83856 | JGI IMG/M metagenome (GOLD analysis project Ga0115842, IMG submission 83856)
GAGAGTGAATCACAGGAATGTAAAGGATGTACAACTTGGGTGTAAAAGAGAACTCTCAAGCATTACAAGCAAGGATCAACTCAAGGACAATACCTGATATATCACTGGGTCGATGACCAGTCTCGTGGGTTAGCTTCGTTAACATGGCAAAAGCTTCCGTCCCCCAGCGAATCAGCGCAGCCGTAATTGCTGTCTCTCTCAATGTCCACGGTTGTCCAGATTTGCCTTTTTAGCACATTGTGGCTGCTCCGGGTCGAGACTCGAGCCATGATTTTCTCTTTGCTTCCTCAACCAGACCATTCCACCACGGACATGACTTGCTGATGTGCATGCAGTCAACACGACTATTGACACTATCGTAGGAACCAATGCCCTGTCGTATTCCATGGACGCCCGCTGTGGTTTGCGCTTGTTAGGCGTGCAGGCTGACCAAAGTCTGGATCGGAAGCTTCCCATATATTGAAACCAGTGTCTACTCTATTACTGTACAAGGTAATCACACCAGAGCACTCATCCGGGCATAAGTAAGGCACACTACCTACTTATTAGGTACATACCTATGTTTAGTATCATGGCACCAGACATTTGCTATACGCATCGCGTCTAGGTTACACGGATGACACCCCAATCAATGTTGGTGTGCTCAGAGCTGAGCAGCGGGGATTGTACCTTAAGGTACTGTACGAGTGTTGGTTGCAACCTTGGAAGGCGCTGCACGTCAGAGGTATACTGTGAGTTTTGAGCTTCAAGTTTAGCAACTACTACGTGACCAGTTCGCAATTGCACTTATTCCGGACGAAGCGGTGTGAATACTGCCACCTTGTTGTTGTACAAGCTTACCTCTCCCTGCTAACCTTTTCTTGTTCACCAACCCAGTGATATATCAGGTATTGTCCTTGAGTTGATCCTTGCTTGTAATGCTTGAGAGTTCTCTTTTACACCCAAGTTGTACATCCTTTACATTCCTGTGATTCACTCTCGATCGCTGCCATCACAGTCGATTCAAATCTGCTGTCTTGCATTTGGGACAGAAAGGTCATAAATCACGCAACAAGACCACATTGTGTTGTCCCACCATGTTGCTTACGATTTCATACAGCATCGTGGTAGCAGCAACGCTACTGAATACTGCAGCACTTGGTTCGATAGGCTGCGGAAAATCACACGGCGTTGTGGGCTACAACAACAATCTCCAGAGTCATCAAGTCACCTCAGGAGGCATATTGCGGAATTACACCATCTTTATCCCGACAACTTACAACGACGGTGATCCGGTCAAGACATGACCACTAATTTTTGACTACCATGGCAGTGGCGGTAGCAGGGACCAGCAACACAATAACTCCCTGTATGACACGTACACCGACGACTACCTGATTGTTTATCCAAACGGCTACAACAAGCATTGGCAAGGCCCAACCTATGCTACTTCCGGCATTGACGATTTGCAATTCACCACCGATCTGCTCGCACATCTACGCGGGCAGTATTGTATCGACTCAGAACGCGTCTACGCATCTGGCAAAAGCAATGGCGGCGGCTTCCTGGATACTCTAGCGTGCTCAACCAATGGCAACGAATTCGTTGCATTCGCCATGGCATCTGCAGCGCTCTACACAGATCTCTTAGAAAATTATTGTCCTTACAAGCGTACAATCCTCGAATCACATGGAAACGCAGTTGAAGGAAGCACACAGCGTCTAAGATCAGACAAATGCTGTAGCTGGGTACGGTGCCGCAAGACGAATGGAGCTGTACACACGCCATCTCGAATGCATCTCCTTCCATCAAGCATGAATATTCACTAGTATGACCTGCGAAGAGGTACAATAAGTAGCTATCTATCATGCTGTTCATAAAGAATTTTATGTCCTATGATTCGAGTAATCCACGTCTGGTCGATGGCGTGCAACTCATTCGTTTTCAGCCTGCTCCATTACCGCCCATGTCACTATGTACCTACGTACTAGTAACCCGTACTCGGAAGCCCATGACATCTAATGTGAGGCTCAATCATAATCTGCGATGAATGGGCGTCAGAACGCAAAGCACATCAAAGGACGACCTGAATAGCATCAGTGTACGCCCCTCAAACTCGTTCAGTCTCGGATGTTTCTATATCAGGACTGCAGTGAACACGGTCTGGCACCAGGTATTTAGCAGGGGCAGCTCTGCAGTAAGGTATGTGTGTTGTACATTTGATCCATTGAAAGCAAGCCACTCTACTCCATTGCCAGGATGCAACGCTAATACATAACCTCCTCCATTCCCTCCCTAATTGTACTGCATATACGTCGCCGTAGAATTGAACTTCAAGTTCCCCTTGATCACTTTGTCCACAGCAGCAAGGAAGTCCTTCTCTGTAGCGAGCTTGCGACGTGACCTGATAGCGAAAATACCAGCTTCTGTGGCAACACTCCTCAACTCAGCACCCGTCGCGTTGGGACATAGTCTGGAGATCAATTCCCATCTGATATCTCGCTCTACGGACATACTCTTGGCGTGAATGCGGAGGATGTTGGCTCGTCCGTCCAGGTCTGGTAGAGAGAACTCGATTTTTCTGTCGATTCGTCCGGGTCTCATCAGGGCTGGATCTAGGGTTGATGGTCTGTTGGTGGCGAACATGACTTTGATGTTTCCTCTTGAATCGAAACCGTCCAGCTGTGTGATCAATTCTAACATGGTTCGTTGCACTTCGTTGTCACCACCTGCTCCATCATCGAATCGGGCACCACCAATAGCGTCGATTTCATCGAAGAAGATGATGCAAGCCTTTTTTGTCCTGGCCATTTCGAACAGTTCTCGAACCATTCTTGCACCTTCACCGACGTATTTTTGTACCAGTTCTGAGCCGATGACTCTGATGAATGTGGCGTCAGTCCTGTTCGCGACAGCTCTCGCGCAGAGTGTTTTCCCTGTTCCTGGTGGACCGTACAATAGAGCACCCTTTGGAGGGTCGATTCCAAGACTGACGAATCGTTCTGGTGATAACAGTGGCATCTCAACGACTTCCCTTAGCTTTTCGATCTGCTCCTTGCATCCACCTACATCTCCGTAAGTCACATCAGGTTTGTCTTCGACTGTCATCATAGTGACGCTGGGATCGATTTTCGGCGGCAGCGGAAGCATTATAGAGTATTTCTGACGGTCGACACCAACTCGCATTCCCTCTTCGATATCTGTAGGACTGACTCGCTCTCCAAGATTGACGACAAACTTGGCTATTTGCTTAACGTTAATAACGTATTTTGATTTCTCGGTGTCTTTCTCATCCTGAATGATCTTCGTGCATCGGGCGACTTGCAACGGTTGTTCCTCTGACATTCGTTGGCGGTCGGCTGCGATATCCCATAAATGTGGTGGTGCTAGACCTGTATCAGATTCCTGTGACTGGATTAGCCTGGCCTCGAGTCGTACTTCGTTATTCGTACCTTGACCCCGATTTTGTCGTTTATACTCTGCTGTTTATCCTTGATCTGCTTTTCGATGGCTTTCAGGGCGGCGGCGTATGGCGCAGCACCATATGTTTTGAGAACTTGGATATCCCTAGCACAATCAGTCACGACTTCAGCAGAGGAACGTTCCGACTTACTCATCTGTAAGGGGCGTTATCTTCTTCTCTGGCACTTCATCGTCGGCATATTCCTTCTGGTATTTCTCCCAGTTCTGCCCGGTGGCAGATGGCATGGCTGCTTCTGGTGGCTACAGACGCGCAAGGGTTTCACGAGTGTTAGATGCACTTATGGAAGGGTGCAAAGTGTAATGGTCCGGCGTAGGAAGAGTTCGAGTTATTGCGATGTACTGTTGTGATTGAAGTCGTCGATGAGGAGCGTGTCAACAACGAATTAGTGATCTGGAATGGTTGATGCAATTGCGTCTCGCCGCGGTGCCTGAGCTTGTGCTGCAATGACGGATGATCGACCACTAAAATAGTGCAAACATAGCAAACACCACCCTCCGCATGTGGTTCAAGAAATTATTCGAGCGCCTACCAGTACAGTGACTAGTACCACGACATCGACATTCATATCTGCTAGTCGGCGGAGAAAAAAGGCGAAAGACCGTATACAGAACAGATCCCCTGACAAGATATAACCGTCATGGCCGCAGCCTTGGGTATACAAGGCAACTTCAGCAATGGTGTCTTCAAGGCAGGTTCCATGCGCAATCCTACCACACTTCGCTAACATGATGGACAGGATAAAGAGAAGCCCATGGCTGTCAGAACAGCCAATATTATGGCCGCACGTGCCGTAGCAGATGCGATCCGCACTTCGCTTGGTCCCCGTGGTATGGACAAAATGATACAATCCGGTAAAGGCGAGAACCTCATCACCAACGACGGCAATACCATGTTGAAGTCCATGTCCGTCATGCATCCTGCTGCAAAGATGCTGGTCGACCTTTCGTCTGCCCAAGATGTGGAGGCTGGCGACGGCACTACCTCTGTTGTTGTCATTGCTGGCTCTCTCCTCGGTGCAGCTGACAAACTCCTCGAAAAAGGCATCCACCCAACCATAATCTCCGAATCCTTTCAACGCGCAGCAAAAGAGGCAGTGAAAATACTAGAAAGTGTAAGCCTCAAGGTCGACCTCACAGATCGGGTGACCCTTCTTCAAGCCGCTGAAACCTCCCTCAGCAGCAAAATTGTCAGCCAATACAAAGACCTGTTAGGGCCCATGGCTGTTGACGCCGTACTCCGTGTAATCAACCCCAAAACAGCAGAAAACGTTGACCTGAGGAATATACGGATCGTCAAGAAAGTTGGTGGCACGATCGAAGATTCCGAGATGATCAATGGCCTTGTCTTGCACCAACCCGTCATTAAGGCTGCTGGTGGACCAACACGAATTGAGAAAGCAAGAATTGCTCTCATCCAATTCCAGCTCAGCCCGCCGAAACCAGATATGGAGAACCAGATTGTAGTAAACGACTACAGACAGATGGACAAGATTCTGAAGGAAGAACGGCAATACTTGTTGAATATGGTCCAGAAGATCAAGAAAGCAAAGTGCAATGTCCTACTGATACAAAAGTCGATCCTACGAGACGCGGTAAACGACATGTCCCTCAACTTCCTCCAACGTTTGAAGATCCTAGCCATAAAAGATATTGAAAGAGACGAAGTGGAATTCCTATGTAAATCAACAGGTTGCAAACCAATTGCCAACATCGACTCATTCACCGAGGACAAACTCGGAACAGCAGATCTCGTCGAAGAGGTATCGAGTTCAGGCGCACGATACGTCAAGGTCTCAGGGATCAAGCTGCCACCCGCCATCGCCGGCCAGCCAAACAGCAACACAGTCAGCATCGTAGTACGCGGCGCAAACACTCTAGTGTTGGACGAAGCAGACCGATCCCTTCATGACGCATTGTGCGTAATCCGCTGCCTCGTGAAGAAACGCGCTATGATCGTTGGTGGTGGCGCACCAGAGATTGAAGTAGCTAACCAACTCGCGAGACGAGCGCGGGAATTGACAGGCACAGAAGCGATATGTTGGAAGGCATTTGCGGATGCGATGGAAGTGATACCAACCACACTTGCCGAGAACGCAGGCTTGAACAGTATTAAAGTCGTAACGGATCTGAGAGCGCGGCACGAGAGTGGCGAGAAACACGCATTCGTTAGCATACAGTCTGGTGGCGTGAAAACGGATACAAAACACGAGAAGGTGCTGCAACCGTTGCTGGTGAGTACGAGTGCTATTGAGCTTGCGTCGGAAACAGTCAAGATGATACTCAGAATTGATGACATTGCGCTGTCAAGATAGGTCTGTATGAGCAGGGAATGTTGGAAGCAATAGAGTATTGCATGAAGTGTTACAGTAGCCTACATCGTGGCATATAGAAACGAGATGCATGACGGACAACATCCAAGAGGATGAGAGAGAGCATTCCATTGCTTGGCAAGCGAGCATGACAGAAGTGAATTCATGATACCCCCAATTTATATCTGTTGACGTCTACGATACATCTTTTTATTCCGAACCATCCGTACCCATCAAAAACCCAACCAACCATCCCCATCAAGAAATCACTCAAGCAGCCCCTCAGCACCATACCCCAAATCCCACCTCGTCACCCTCCCATCCCTACTCTTAACCCCCCTAGCCAGCGGATTCTCCATCATGACCCCAACCCCACTAGGCACCCTCTCCCACCGATCCAACAGTCCAACATCCCAGTCCTGGAATCTGCGCGCTGACTGCGGGAGCATAGCCGTGCTCGCTTCGAGCGTTTGGCGCAGGGCGGTGAAGTCGGCTGGGTTCGGGAAGTGTAGGTCTTCGTGGGTTGTTTGGTTTGTGGGTTCGTCTAGGAAGGCGGTGGGCGAGAGGGAGGTGTGTGTGGAGAGGGGGCGGTAGAAGATTTTTGTGGCGCGGTGGACTAGGTTGTGGTGGTGTTGGTTGTTTTGGGATGGTTGAAGTTGGGAGGACGGATAGGGGTGGGGTGGGGTGGTTGTGGTGGGAGGTGGATTGGTGGTTGATTGGGGTGTTAGAGGAGGGAGGTTTGTTTCTGTGAGGGTGGCGGATTCGATAGGTGTGTGGGTGTGGGCCGTTGGCTTGGTGCTTGTGTGTGTTGGCTGGATGGGCACTTCGAATTCGAGCTCGCCGGTTATAAGTTGTGGCTTTGCTGGTTCGCCGTAGATCTGCGAGGTGTCGTCTTTGTTGGGGTTGTGGTGGTTTGCTTGGGATTGTGGGGGATTTGGTGGTGTGGATGCGGTGTTGCTTTTGGGTTCGTTCGTTTGAACGTCGTCGTAAATCTGTGATACGTTGTCGTCGTTTAGGTTTTGGATGATTGGAACTGTAGTTGCGCGTTGAGCGGATGAGAGTGAGTCGTAGGCAGAGCAGGAGTAGTATATATCAGGGTTGAAGACCCAGATGAGGAGTGGTTCCATGTTGGTGGTTTCTTCCTCGTCGGTTGATGTGCTGTGGACCACAAACTTCTTGATTGAGGTAGCTTCTATTGAAGAGAGGATTTGTGCACATGTGAAGATTGCTGAATGGTATGATTGGTAATTCTGCGAGTTGTCGGTTGTCTTCACAGCAATGCTGGATTTGTGAAGTCGAATTAGATCCTCATCCTCGTTTGTGGTTCCGAGCATTAATGTGCATTCGCTACATCTCAGAACTGTCGTAACTGGGTTGTGTTGGGCTTCCGCTGCCTATACAGTATAAAGTCAGCCATGAATACAAATTCAGGAGATATGGATTGCGGTCTAGAAATGCGTGGTAGAATGTGGCCTGAAGCCTTATCCTCCTGGTCTGTGATTCTTGCAAAATGCAGCAGTGAGATTTAGTTGAGGCTGAAGTCTATGTTTTGACGCATCGACCATCCGCAAAAAGAGGCTGATACCATCCAAACAAAGACACATACATTTACTCTACGACGTTTGTATCGGAGATGGAACCAGACTGAATCAGAGGGCTCTCCTTCTTTCCGCCGAGCAAGTTTCACAGGGTACAGACTAGTAGGCTTACCTTGACATTTGTGCAATCCTCGGTGTGCAAAACAATGGATATCAGGTCGGTCATGCCAGTGGCGGGCACGACCGCAAGTTTGCTCTCAGAAGAGAAACCCTTCAATTTGGCAGCTTCCTCAGCATCATTTTGACCATCATCATGAGGCTTGTGGCAGAACCAGAAATCCATCAACTCAGCCCAATTCTCACTTGGCAGATTCTTCCATGATTTGATCCTGCCAGAGGAGAGAACAATTGCTTTGCATTGCTGGCACTGGATGGAAGTATTGCTAGACAAGTCTGCTGCCATCCATGGTGCCTCGATTTCATTGCTGATCTGATTCTTCCACTCATGCTCGTCGTCAATTTGTACTCGTGCTGAAATCTCGGTTTTCTTCTCGATGGGAAATGTCACTTGTGCAGTGCCCGAGATTTGCGTGGGCAAGTAAAGGCTCTGTGTCTCCCCATCGTGTATGACCGTTATTACCTTTTTGTCTGATGACACATCTAGCTTCGTACCTTCGGCCTTCGCGGTCTGCAGAGATGCATAGAGCGTGAGTTGCCGAATATGGGTCAAAATTTCAGCGTAGAGGTAAATTTTGGGCATTTTGCATGTCAATGGGAGAGGCAAGCGAATTGTTCAAAGTACACATCCTGGATTGGTCCCGCTAATGCAGCTGTTGACAGTTTCCGAAGAAAGGCTATAGCACCAGCTTTTGTCAATCTGTTCGCTGGTAATAAGAAGGTGAACGCGTCAAACCTCAGTTTCATTGGTCGCTCTTGGCCCCTGGAGGAGCGCGTTCCAGGTGATGGTGGTGATGGAGGCGATGAACAAATGAGCTGCCCCCGAATTAGGTTCAAAGCCGAGGCGGGGTCTGAGTCAGCGGAGATTCGACACTAGAAGGACTCGGATCGTGAGACAAACCCATCCTTACCCGGTTACATTAGAACTGCTGAAGAGCCATTCGCGTGCCCATATTACCATAATACAACAGCTCCCCTATTTCGAGCCACCAAATTCGTGGAACGAGCCAAATTCGTCTTGCGCACTATGCGCGACCACTCCGCATGCGCACACACCGGAGCTCGTTGATCGTGTTTGGCTGCATCGGGTACTTGTACAGCTACTGAACCTGGCCGCCAATGCAAGATCCGGAAGATGAAGAAGGCAGGAAAGGCAGTGCAACCAAGACCAAAGTTTCGGATATGCATGGGTCAGCCTCGAATGAGGACAGTCCACCTGCCTCTACCCAGAAAGAGCGCAAGACATCTAGCAATACCCACCCAAAGAAGAAGCGCAAGGTGAACCATGGTCAGGATGTATTGCTATTATGAGCGAGACTGATGCTGATTTGGTGCACAGCATGTATCTATTGTCGACGCTCGGTGAGCCTGTTCCATCCTCCTACAGCCGGCGTCATCCAATCGACGCCCATGCTTTTCATAAACACTGTGACTAACTGATTCTGCTTGGGCTGCACAGCATATGACTTGTGACTCTGTACGACCTCCCTGACCCTCCTATTGCGAATCCTCTCAACCGTTTGAGTCATGACGACATCCTGCTGACGAACCGTTCCGCTGGAACGTATTGCAGGACCGCCCATGTCAACGATGTATTAAGAGAAACATTGGGCACTTGTGCCATGATGAACCGAGAGATACACCACATAGGAAATCGAAGGGAGATGGCGACTCCACCCCTGCTGACGAGCCAGATTCGCCGGGCAAGAGCTTCGATTCTCAGCCGAGATTGAGCACATCGGCTGCGCTGGACAACGATGGTCAACCGTTGCTTGGAGGGAATGGCACCGACCTAAGACCCAGTACAGCAGATGGCACGTCGGTTTCAAATCCTGTCCCTTTGACTCAGACTGTAGCTGTACCTGATGATGCGAACCCAAGTATGGAAGATGAATACAATAGGTTGTAAGATGCTAACGATGGGCAGCCCTCAATTATGAAGACCAATTCCTCCCCCAACAGAACAGATATCAGGATATTTCAGCTTTCCATCCCAACTACATGTTTAACGCGAACGAAGTGAGTGACGAGTACAACCTTTTCAACGATTTTCTCAGCACAAGCCTTTTCGACGAGACCGGCGGCATGTTTTCTACAGAAGATATGACAGCTTTCAATGATCCCTCATTCATGAACTCTATGAATGTATCCTTGACAGGCAGCAATGGTGACTTGCTTGTCGGGGCCCAAATGAACGCCAATACAACAAATCAACAGAATCTCGCAGCACAGGGGTCAGCAATACTACGGCCGGCTTCAGCAAAACCTATATCTGATAAAGCTCGAGAGAAGTACTACATGATTGCTGCTGATCCAGCCGGAACTGATCCACCAGAGGAGCGCATGAACAAGCTCCTCAAAGCCAAGTACGATGCAGGGCTGCTCAAACCGTTCAACTATGTTAACGGTTATGCACGACTTAACAAGTACATGGAGAAGAACATGAAGACTTCATCAAGGCATAAAATATTGATGCAGCTTGACAGATTCCGACCGAAATTTCGAGAGCGTATGCAGAGCCTCACAGATATCGAACTAGTCTTAGTCGAGATGTGGTTTGAGCGCAGTCTGATGGAATATGATCGTGTCTTTGCCAGTATGGCCATCCCTGCTTGCTGCTGGCGGAGGACAGGAGAGATATTCCGGGGCAACAAGGAAATGGCAGAGCTGATACATGTGCCCATCGAGTCTTTACGTGATGTAAGTCCAACCTATTCTACTCTATTATTTCGCTAACCAAAGCAGGGCAAACTCGCTATCCATGATTTCATCGTCGAAGATCAGCTGGTTAGCTACTGGGAGAAGTTTTGTGCCATCTGCTTCGATCAACAACAGAAAGCTATGCTGACAAGCTGTACACTTAAATGCCCTTCACCATGTCCAGAACAAGGGGATATTCAATGCTGTTTTTCCTTCACTATCAAGCGCGACAACCATAACATGTAAGCTTTTGTCGAACAGCCACTATATATGCTAATCTATACAGACCTTCATTGATTATTGGCAACTTTCTACCAATTAATCCAATCAAGCATTGAAGCTAGTTCTTTGTGTGCATATGCTGACTCTGTACATACTTTTCGGGTGTAAATCATACATTAGGCTGTATCATCACTTCCGAAACGTTGAGGGGGATTCTCTGATGGTTGGGGATAGGATGTTCAAGAAACCGGACGGGAAGGTGCGACCCGACTCCTACCATCAAGCAGCAAAGGAGTGGAAGAATTTGGCTGGTATCGGTCAGAATTTCTACTTAGATGCTCTCCATTGTCGAGTTCAAGTTGTATAGAACATTTAATTCAACGTCAACACTATGGCCAGTGCCGGTCGAGTTCAGAGCATAATCGGTATGTGCTTGCAGTGAAGAGCGGATCGATACTGACAATTGGATGAGACTTTGCCTCGCATCTAAGAAAACTTCTGCAGGAATGTTCGAACTGCCTGCCTGAACCGTGCCCAGATATATCACCTTACACAAGTGTGCTACCTCTGACTTCGAATGATCTGTCCAAAGCCCAGAAGACGCTTCTTCGATCACTTGGGGTCGGCATATGGAACAGCTGTAACCTCATCTCATCCTTGGATAAGCAGCAAGCTCCAGCAGCATGTCTTCGAGCATTTGCCCACCTGTTGCTAGCCAGCAGCATCCGTCCGAAGCTCAAGAAAGATGTCACAACGGATCGACTATTTCGTAATGCCTTATCTGCAGCTGGACAGTGTCTACAGGCAAATCTCCTTGACCTTGGACAGCAAATACTGGAGAACGAGATTATCACGCAGAGTTGTGTCGATGATAAACAGGACGTCGATGCACATTCTCAGGAACAGCAGTCATGCATGGCAGAGTACTATTGTCTACGGCTGCTTCTTGCTTGGAAACGAGATCGGAAGGACCTTGCTGACCACTGGTACTCAAAAATTTCTCCAACGGTATCTGGTCTTGGAGATTCCGATGTCGAGAAGATTGTGGACCTGCTACATGAATTAGGAAGTGATTGTCTCACTCAAAACGATCCACATGGTGCTGTCAGGTGGCTCAGCAGAGCCTTGATGCTGCTGGACGATGAGCGGTTTTCTGCTTCGTTCATAAGGTCGGATCTTAAACTTACGGTACTGCATTATTATGTGCAAGCACTGTCCAAATCAAGCGGCAAAGATGCTCAAGTACAGGTCGAAAGCATCATTATACAGCTAATGACAGAGTACGGTACAAAGCTACCTGTGACATTGCTCTCTTTGGAGGTAATATGCCAAAGTGAGAATGCAGATCCAGCTCTCATCGCTCCACTTCTTCAGGAAATCATCAACACTGCACACGTGATTGAGTCGAACCACAGACTCATTCTGCACTTTACTCACTATCTACATAAAAGAAACGCATATCTGGCGATTCAGTGTCTGAAGTCATACATCGTCAACCGACTGATGAAGGATGGCACCGTGGAATGGGTCGAAAATGCCATCATCAGTCATCTCGCCATGGTTTGTGGAACCAGGAACGAGACTTCTATCACGACTGTGAAAGATCTCGAAAACGACCTTGGCCACTATTTTACCAATACTCAATCGAGCATCAGTGTGCGTGCCTCTCAGGCGGCGCATGTGTTGATATGGAAGATGGTACATGAGGCCGAATCAGGTGGCCATCGCTCCTTGGCTATGTCATGGTGTCAGCTCGGTTTACATCCACTGTTCGAACTAGCAGGCGAGATCAACATAGGGAAGTTAGAACGCAAGTTGGTATGTTATCATTTACTTGTGTCAAATCTCAGTGTTGCACACCGCATGCTTGAAGACATGTCTTTCGTTCGACGGAACAACGGAAACAGTAGATATTTGGCATATTGTGTTGCTGTCAGATCTGGAAATGAAGCAGAAGCACAATCATGCTTGAACACAATCATCAACGGTCAAGGTGAAGATGACCAACTCTTGTTTGCTTGTGCAGGTGAAAGCATCCAGTATGGTGAGCCAATTGACGTTGCCCGTGTACTACAGCGAATCTTCGACAAGCATTATCAATCGCCAGGCCCATCTATCGACTTGGGCGTATTGCTTAAGTGCACTGCTCAATCCCTAATGCAAAGCATAGCTAAAGGAGGAGACGACAAGCAGATTGACGAAGAAATCATTCTAAGATTCTGCACTGTCATTAAGCATGCAGCCAAGCTTCACAATCCCGACAGTGCTGGTCGTAATGCCACTCGAACCACAAAGGTGGATGTTTCGTGGTTCGAGAAGCAAGCCTTTGAAGCTGCAAAAGCTCATCTCAAGTCGTGGCCCAAACGTTACTTGATTGATGTTCTGCAGTATTCAAGTCAACTTGGTGGCACGAAGAGCGACTTTCCGGGTAAAGGTATGTCGTCTGAGCAGAGGAGAACAAGAACGAGAGACAACAAGTTCATGCAGGCAGTTTTGTATGCATCTGAAGCTCGCAATGTGGGCTCGAACTACACAGTCGAAGACTTACCGCGGACCTCCTACGACGTCAAATCTAAACCGAAAACGAGTGAATGCCGTGTTGTGCTTTATCAGAATGTCTTCAACAATTTCTCAGCTCTGTACGAGCAATACAATACAAGCAAGATCTATACTAAAGACGACGAGTTGCATGATACACAAGATCAAGTCCACCTTCTGGTTCCACTAGCATTTGAGGCTATCCTATTCATGAAAGCTGATGAATATCTATCTGCTGAGAAGTTAGCGTTCGACGAAGCCAGTACTCTGAACCTCCTCCACATTGCCAATGAGCTTAAGGTAACAGCAGCAACATACGCTCTGCTAGCAGATATTGTCCTTGCCTTTGCAAACGACGGTGCAGCAATGTCCACTTCACTGAATGGCTTGCAAATCCCTTCAATCTCCGCCGCTCGTCTGCTTGGAAGAATTATTCAAGCACTGCGAGAGATTCAGGCATGCAATATTGATGAAGCAGCAAGGTGGATTCGATGTGTGGTACAGCTGATAATTGATGGTATCGAGAAGTCAATAATTCTCCAGAAGTTGCAATTGGATGATAGGCAGAAAAGTCATCAAGGCCTCCAAATGCTCAACACCGTGATACAGCAAGCTATCGAACTTGCTAGATCATCACTACAGATACCTTCACCTGGATCCGACATCGAGATGACTGGCGTTGAAAGCACATTTCTCAGTAGAACATATCCCCAAGAAGAGCTCGAGTGGCTTGCAACCAAGTTGTTCAACATGGCAATCGACTTCTGCTCAGTGGAACAGGAGAAAATCGCAAGGCAATGGGCGATGAAAGCTATCGAACTTGCAGATTTGGTGAAGCCTGAGGAAGACGATTCACACCCTGCCGACCAAGGTCTGGCTAGTGTTTTGCGAGAGAGAGTCGACCAGCTCGGATGGAAGGAGTAGACGGAGCTGTCATCTGTGCAATATGTTCGTGATTGACAAGAGCTTCCCTTTGTAATCTGCTGGGGTAGGTATGAGCGACGAAGCGTGATACTGGGCTATCAGTTGCGTTCAGTCACAGATCTGAAGCAGCAGTCAGCCAGTTGATCATTCGCGCAACCAATGTCATTATTGTTCATTGGCTGCCTACACCGCGAGGAAGGTTAAGGCAAATCGAGACTTCGGAGTTGAGAAGTTTTTATGATTTGAATTCCCGAAGAAGTGAGAGTGACAGAGTAACACGAGCCTTGTCATCCTGATCGTTCTAATCAATTAATATCCATCATTTACTTACTTGACCAAGCGTTCCGGCCACAATAGTCGCTATGTTTGAAAGAGTGCAAGGCCCTTACCCTCTGCCTACCAATCTCAACATTTCCATCCGGAGGGACAAACTTGTAACGATTGTCGTATCAGGGATTACTATGTTTAGAATTTCGTGGCTTCAACCTTGCTGATGAGTTCAAGCATCCACCTCGGATCGTTCCGTGGCTGGAAGCGGTAGGTGACACTTCAACTCATCGATCACCTGCTCACAACCAGCTTGTCACCCACGGTCAAAAAGAGCCAAGAGGATTTATCTACTGAAAGGTGGTCGCAATTTACTATCTCGCAGGTCCCAAGATCCAAACCGGAATTTCTAAAAATCATGTCAACTGCTTGAGAGTCCGTGACATCGTGCTCGTTGAAAACCGATCTCATGCAACTCACACGAGTGCTTTTCAACCGTCTCAGCCACAACCTCATGCCACGAGTGGCCGTGTTATACCAGGCTCTTGAGCCGCCCATCGTGAACGGAGTACGAAAGCCCATGAAACAAGGCGGTAAGTATAAACCAAACCAACATGATGACGGAGGTAGACGATTCTGTTTTGCGCCTTCTAACTTCTGACGTTCAAAAATAAAAGGCTACCAAGATTCAGGAGCAGACATAGCATACGCCCTTCAAAAAGCTGGCGTTGCCGTCGCAACACCACACCCGAACCCCAACCCAACACTCGACTCAGACTGGTGTTTCCCCGACACCGAGGCCGGTATCTTAGAAGCAGTCCATATCCACAGGGCCACTCATCTCTGGGCCAACACGATCCTCTTCTCCTCACACCCACTCCAGACAAGCACAGCCCTCGACTCTCTCGCCAACACCCTGAAAATAGTCGGCCAACCACCAAATCTAGTACAGCACTACGACGACAAGAACTTCGTAAACAACCTCCTACGCGAAAATGGTTCATTCGATCTACCTAAGTCCTGGCTAGTCCACACCACAAAGGATGACATCCTGTCGGAAATACCCTACCCCATCGTCGCCAAACCGATACGCGGCCGCGGCAGCCACGGCGTCCGTCTGTGCAAAGACAGGGCAGAACTAACAGGCCATCTGCAAATTCTGCTTCAAGAATCCTCACCCGCGATGTTGGAAGAGTACCTCGCGGGCGAAGAAGCCACTGTTACAGTCATGCCTCCCACTCCCTCCTCCAGCAGTAACAGCTACCGCGCCCTCCCCCTGATACTCCGCACAGACCACATAAACAACATCTTACCACCCAACACCACAGTAGCCATAACATACAACTCCCACCCCCTCCCATCCTACATAACCACACATCCCACTTTTGACACCACGACCTACGCGCAAATACTACGCTCCTGCGAACGAATAGCGTCCCTCCTGCGCCTGACAGCACCGATAAGAATCGACGTCCGTCGCCACCACCTCTCCTCCTTCTCCTCTTCCTCGTCAAATCCAGATTCTGAAAGCGAAAACGATGACAAATTTGCAGTCTTCGACGTAAACATGAAACCCAACATGACGGGCCCAGGGCGCCCGGGAAGAGATAATCAAGCTAGTCTGACCGGGCTCGCGGCGGCGGAAGTCGGATGGGATTACGCACGTTTACTAAGCGATATATTAGCATCTGCGAGGAGTCTAGGGGAGCTGAGGGGGATGAGGCTTTGAGGTGTGAATCACTGTTTTCTTTTTTTGTTGGGGGGGGGGATACAAGTTTGTGTTTGTTGGTGGTTGTTGGTGGTTGTGGTGGATGTTCAAGGACTGCGCTTTGCTGCTGTACTGGACTTGAAAAATTGGTCTGCGAGGGTGTTATAGGCCGGCGGTACAGACTGTTGATTGGAAGGCGAGATCCGTGGATTGCTGTATCTCATGTCTTTGTTGCAAGATTACAGCAGAGTGCGCTGTGAGGTACTGTACAATCGATGGATTCATTGGGCTGTATACAGTACAGTAGTATATCGTGAATGGATAGATGGCCCGAATGGATCTATCGGGATAGATGAAGATGGTAAGTTTCTTGAACCATAGGTCTTTCTTCTGTTGGTGTTTTAATTTCGTTGTTGTTCAACGTTGCTTACGTACTTAAAGAGTCATAGCTTTTGTGGTGGTTAGAAGGTGTATGTATGTGTGTTACTTAGTTGCGTTATTTTGTACTCGTTCGCAATAGGGGCGTAGTTGGTGATGTTAGAGACTGGCTATGTGAAGTGATGTGTAGTGTATTGTACTTGTACTTGTACTTAATATAGCAACTACTTTGGATGTATCAAGTACCTGCCTAGTTGCACTCATCCATTTGATCATTTATTCTATTCAAGAACGTAGCTAATTACCTGACTGGCTAGTTAGAGCAGCAATAAGAGAAAAGCGAACGGAAAATGGTCATAAGTCATTCGTCATTTCGTATCATATTATCTCATCTCATCTTGTCTTGCTCATTTGAATCAATCCATGTCCAGTGATTGATCATCCAGATCGTCGTTGTCGTTATCGTCGTCAATTTCATAGCCTTCTGATCATAAGCTGGCTGTAGATTATAGCTCTCATCGCTAAATAACATGCGATCCTCTCCGTAAATTCTTGTATATCCCATCCCTTCCTCACTTCAAGCATGCTCGACATATTCTCATCCACCTCGCACAACCACGCTCATGTTCACCTCAACGTCTAGCGTCTGCTCCTCCCACTCCCGCCCCCACCCTTCTTTCCCGAATCACTATCCTTGTCATCTCCACCACCAAGTAAATTCCCCAACACGTCTCCCAACCCCTTACCTCCAAGTAGTTTGCCAATACTCTCAGTCAAAGTATCTTGTTCCGACGCTTGTCCACTCTTACTATTGCCTTGTTTCTTCCTGCCTTGTGAATTGAATCTTTCAGGTAGGTCGACCGTCGTGTCACTGGATGGACTTCCATCTCGCTTTCGACGTGAGCTGGTCCTGGGCGTTGATTTTTCGTCATCGCGGTTGCGGTCACGGTCACGGTTGGAATCAGCTTCGCGGTCTGGGCTTTGGGCATCTGTGCGTTCACGGCGGGATGAACGTTTCCTTTGACCGCCGTCTCGATCACGTTCACCACCACCTCGATCGTGACTCTTTCGACGTTTATATTCGAAGGGCGTGTCATCTGAGAAGTCATCGCCTGCGTCGTAGTCTCGACGACCACCATCATGTTGACGTCGATCACGATCACGGTCTCGATCGCCATCTTTCTCGTTTGCACGCTCACTGGGACGCTCACGCTGCCTATGTCGCGCCAAGTCTGCATCATCAGGTTCGACATTTGGGATTTTAGGGGCTTCACTGAATTCCGGTTTTGGTGCAAAAGAAACTCGTTTCTCGTTAGTCGGAGTCGTTGATGCAGCTGGTGTTCCTGGTGATCGAGACCGTGGCTGACGTTGATCAGCGGAGACGAAAACTTGTTCGGTTGGCGGCACATAAGAGCTTGCAGATTGTTGAGTTTGTGGGGGCCGCTGCGTGAAAGGTTGTGGAATGGTTAAGTTCGGCATGGAAGGCGTGTTCGAGTTTTTCATTGGATACATGTCATGTATGCTTCGTCGTGGCAGGGAATCATTGGATGGTGGACGAATATCTGGTGAAGGCATGAAAGGAATCCTATCGCGGTTGGTCTGTGTCATTTCTGGTTGTTGGAAAGCTGTAGCACGAGGATCTTCGAATGTAGCTTGTGTAGAGCGCGTTGGTGTTACTGACCGTTCACGTGGAGCGCGGTCCCCTCTAATTGTGTTATTCGCTGTGGTCGGAAGTCGTGGAGTAGGTTGATTGACAGGTGTGTATCGTGCTGCAGCGCTAGATCGTCCATTGGTAGTGGGGCTGGCCACGTTATATGTTTGTTGTAGGTAAGGGTTTTGAGGAGTTGGTTGAGCAAGTGGGACAGATCCCTGAGGCCGTCCAATTGACTGTCCACTCGGGCTTCTCGTAACTATATCGTGAACAAGTACGTGCTCATTCGGTAACGGTGTCGATACATCTGCAGCAGTGGAAGTGTCTCTCGTCCGTGATCCAGGCTCATATCTAGGCGAGGGTACACCTGGGAAGGGTGTTGTATGTTGTTCTTGAGATTGAGGATGAAATGGATTCGGATTGCTACCAGGAAAGTTGGAGCCGCTTCGTGAGTCTTCTGTGCTAGTCGAAGGACGTTGGACATTTATTACTGGCGCCGTTATGTCTCGGGCGGTTGCATCTAAACCTATAAGATCAAGGTTAGTCATTGATGTGAACAGCCAGCAAATCAAGGAGATGATCAAATCGACAACGTACCATCTGGGGAGGGTTGACGATGCTGATTACTAGGAGCAGGAAAAACATGTTCAGCACTCACATTTTCATCAGCGCCGTGCGGGCGAGGCGCATATGGATTCTGGTTTGGTGCATAAGGGTCATAGTTGGTTGACTGTGGATGACCTGGCGGAGGTGGTGGGAAATTTTGTGGTCCATAACTTGGTTGTTGCTGGTACTGCTGAGGAGGATTGTACGATGGCATAGAACCAGGTGGAGGTGGGTACTGGCCTCCTTGAGGATAGAAGCCACTCTGAGTTGCATAGGGATCACCTTGTTGTGCAAACGATGCAGAGTGTGTTGCGTGCCAATTGGCGTCCTCGTAGGGATCACGTCCGTTATATGGGTCGGTGCCGGTATATGATTGTTCTCGAGATCGCTGACGGGAACCTGAGGACTTTAGTATGGAAGGTGGCATTGGTGTCGTAGACTCACGTCGCTTACGATCTTTCTTCTCCTTCCTTCGCGCATCATACTCCGAGGCTGCAACACCAGCACCAACAGCGGCGGCGGCAGCGACAGCACCATCTCTTGACCGTCTTCGGCTGTGAGAACGACGATCTCTGTCTGAACTCAAGCTTCGAGCTCGGCTTCGACTTGGACTTCGCGGTCTAGCTTCACGATCACCATAGTTCGGGTTTGGCGCTGGAGTAGGGGCGGGTACGATGTCGCGTGTGTTGTTGTTGTAATAGTCATTCTCAGGTGCGTTGGGTCTGCCATAATACCCAGCACCATAGTTGTTGCCGTACATAGGTCCAGCGCCATATTCAATCAGACCAGGGTCACTAAACGTGGCTCGTCTTGGTCCGTCGTAATATGTAGAATCAGTCCTTGGGCGACTGCGAGATCTCGATCTCGATCTTGCGCGTTGGTCTTCTTCTTTGGCGATGGTCTCCGCTTCACGTTTAGCCTTGTTCCTCTCAAACAGCCCAGCGAGAGCAGCTGTGCCAAGACCCGTTGCAACAACTGGAAGAGCTTGTCGAACACGGCTTCTGGATCTTTCTCGTGATCCATCATCTTCCTTGTTTCGATGTTGCTCCCAAAGAGCTGCTGCTGCAGCACCGACAGCACCCGCAGCGGCTACACGAGCATTGCGAGTCCTGGGATTGCGAGAATTGGTAGCGTTAGGGTCGTTTTCCAGTTCAGATAACTGTGAAGCTCGCGACTCAGACCTGCGGCGAGAGCGGGACCTCGACCCTCCACGACTTCTGGAACGACTTCCACGATCAGGGGATTGGTTGTTCTTAGTACTTCTGTTAGCAATGACAGCACCAGCGAGGACTGCAGCGCCCGCCAAACCAAATGCACCAATAGTCTTGATCCTCGAATGAGATCGGGATCTACTCTCTGATTCAGAACCGCGGCGTTTGTATCTTCCTCTCGAGTCAGATCGTGATCGGGAGCGGCGACGACTTTTGCTACGATACCGTCGAATCGCCTCGGCTGCCACAACGCCTACGACACCAGCGCCAGCATCACGAGCCACTCTGCCAACACCACGGGAAGCTTCCTTACCCTCCTTTTGATTGTGGTTGCGGAAGAGTTCGGCAGCACCAATACCGGCGAGAGCACCAGCGGCCAGGTCGCGTCCACGATGGCCGTCGTCACTCTCATAACCTTCTTCGATCTTTTCCTTCCGAACATAAACCATTGTATCGTCATCACTGCTAGAACGACGAGCGTTGCGACGACCAACCTGGGAGACAGAATCGCCAGGGCTGATTTCACGGCGAGATCGGCGATCGTCGTCAGGTGGGGGGAGTCTTTCACGCACTTTCTTTTCATAAAAGTATTCCTCGTCTCTTGGCTTGGTACGAGTGGAACGAGCAGTAGTGACAGACTTTTCATCGTCGACGTCTGACTTCTTGACTATCTGATAATCTTCATCTCGTCTATCGCGTGATCGATCTCTCACACGCTCTCGAATGATGATAGGCTCCTGCCGGATGATAATGGTTTGAGGTGCCTGAGGTGGCTGAGGAGCATAATATTCAGAGGTTCGGATATAGCGTTGGACTTCTCTTTCGCGTTCATCGAGAGACTTTCGGGGCGAATTGATAACTTCATAGTCCGAGAAGCGTGAATCTCGTCGGTCGTCAACCTTTGTGATGGCCATACTCTCTTCAGCTCGGCCACGATCATCGTCACGGTCAACAGTGCGTCTAATCACCAATTCTCTGTCCTGCACTTCCTCGCCTGGTGGTCTGCGCCAATATTCATCTCTTCGCTTTGGAGATTCGTCACGTCGAATAGTAATCTCTTCTCTTGTGTATCGGGGTTCTTCTCTATATTCTCTCTGCGGCACAGGCGCCGTATCACGCTCCTTGCGGATTATACGGATCTCTTCTCGATCATCGTAACCTCTGCCGTAATTGGATCTTGAGTCGTCGGCTCGCGAGCGAGTATCGTCGTTTTTCGATTTTCGACCTGATTCGGACTTGTAATCGTCCTCTTTTATGATGTAACGTGTGACTTTGCTACCACCGGCAGTTCGAGCAGAGACGGTGGTTCTGTTGTCGTCGTCATAGCGCCCGCGCTCCCGGTCGCGATACACGACAGACATTTGGTATAGGGCTGACGCAAATGCCAGCCGAGCACCGCAGTCTTATGGTTGCTGGGTCGCTGAAACTGCTATCAAGGACGCCAGCTGGTGGAATGCAAGTAGCTTTGTCGGGCGACAATGACAAGACGATCTAATGACTGAGTCGGATGGGAACTATTGTCGAGTCTTGCGACGGTATGAGTATGTACAAAGACGGTTTAACAGCGTTGGGAAGGCAACAGGCTACAAGTCACAAGTGTCAAGTGGATGGGGTGGAATCGGGCAGAACGTGGCACAGTGAATGACCAAATCCCCCCACATCTCGAAGCCTTCACTACAAGCACAACAGTAAGGCCAACGCACAACATGATGTGGACAACCCTTCAACACGTCGTAGTTTGTGCCAGGATCTACAAACATGTTAAGTTCATGTTAGTATCCAGTGCCGACATGGGGATACCTGACAGAACTCTTCACCATATTCTCATTGGTTACATGACCATAACTTGGAAACAGACTTGGTCTGCTGTTGAGAAGTGTGTGTGACGTAGCAATATTTCGTATTTTAGGCTTCGACTTCAAATGCGCCTGACTCAACCACTGACCAACCTTCCCAATTTATTGTGATTGAACTCTTTCATAGACTTGACAACACGGATTCCTACTGCTTTAAACATTCTTCAATGCCTTGAGTTCTTAATATTCCGAATGATAGTGAAACGAAGACGAAGGACTAGACAATGAAGCACAGCAGGACTATGGGCACAGGCAGGAGTGGTTAACCTATTTCGTATATAAAATGACGTCACTAGAAGCCAACGACCAAACACTTGGTGGAAGCCGACTGTAGCCAAACTCTGCCCATACAAGCTGGCCGGAACTCATATGTTCTCGAACCAGAACGGCGGCCATCTTCATCTTGATTTAGGCCATTACCACATACTGTAGCATCACTTACAACGCTCATGCTGTGCCTTGTACCCTCTAGCCACCAGCTTGCCTAACTGTCCATGGCAAGTGAATAAGCTCTCAAGATCAATTCTCTGTGAGACCCAGATCGATGCTTCTCACCGTTCTTCTTGCACTCCCTGTTTGATACTTTCTGGACTAGCGAGGTAGTCATGCCTCTACAGCGGTCATTGCCTTCTGCGAGGTATTACAGACGCGGGCACAATGTTCTCGATTGAAAGGTAATGCGGAGATGTTGGCAGTTGTGATTGGTTGTACGCGCAGCACAACTACATTGCACAAAAAGGTCGTGGCGAGATTCCGAGGACGTGGTGAGGAGATGCGTGATAATATGTGAACCAGGCTCTTGAATCATCTTTTGAGCTTTGAGTCGCATCAACAAAGTGATATATCTTTCCATGGCCCAATCGGTAGGGTGGTATCCAGTGGTTGGCCTCCAAACACCTTTCTCCTTAGCTCGTGCCGCTTCCATTGTTGAGAGCTGAAATCAGGTGGTGGTTTAAAAGCTTCCCCATGCATGACACCATGGACATAGCATTCGCAAATTATGTTGAATTCTTCGTTGTCCTGCTTGTCCTCCACAGAGCGAAGTGCATATGGCATTAGTCCGCCATCAAGAAAATACAACTGGTCACCGACCCGAAGGTCATTATTCCCAAACGAAAGTCCGAAGTACCCTCGTCTCGTTGTGAATAAGTATGCGTTGAACATATCCATTGTACGTTCTAAAGCCTCTCCATATTTTTCAGTTCGCCAGACCTCACGCCACTCCGGAGAGCTCGGCGCAAGATAAGTGAGTTCGGGGGTTTGTATCCACTCCCGGAAGGGGCCAACATCTGCATATAGAAGTTCTTGTGGACTCTGGCTCCCATAGCAGTGATTTTCCGTGGAGCCACCCACCAGAGTCGTCCAGAAAGCCTTCTCGATCGTATCACCACCGACATACGCTGCATGCCAGTTCATCGGCATAACGAGCTCAAAGTAAGAACACCATTCACTGTAACGGCTTCTCACGTAGGAAGAGCTTCGCCAATCTAGCGCCTCATCGAGTCGGTGACATGACACGACCTCGTCAAAGGTCATGCCTTTCAGTATAAGGAAATTATCATTGAGTTTTGGCTGCTTCATCCATGGGAAACCATTGGAAGTCATGCAACTGAAGGTTGTTTGTAGTCTGTCACAATTTTGCGAGAAATCAAGGGTCCAACTAGGCAACCGCATCGACACGATATCCGAGCTTCGACATTCTATGCTCCGTCCAAGGAATTTGAATGGGTAAAGACTACCACAAAGAGTGATTAGAGCGAAAGTCGTTAAAATATGGACTTCCTCAACCGACAGTTTGTAGTTTGGAGTGATTACCTTGGACAATCGAGGCAGAAGGCCGAGACAGCCGTAGACTTTGTCTCGCGCATCGCTTGCCTTGTGCTTACTGAAGCCAACCAGAATATCAACCTCGAATATGGGAGAACGGTGTTCCTCCTTTTCGAGAGCCATCGCATACAGGTATCCAGAAGTTTGCTTCAGAGCTGTTCCAAATGAGTTCATTTCACGTCTCAAACCTTGGATCTGATCCAACCTGTCACCTGTATAGTCACTCACGAGATTGAGCATTAGTCGTTCGAAGTCAACCCCATGAAACACAGCCTTCCCACAGCGAAGAGTGCACTGACGAGCCAAAGCAACCTCCTGCAAAACCCAAAACCTGTCCCACCACGGTCGGTTCGAAAGGGAAGCAGCAGCACGGATATGCTGCTTATTGATGCACTGCCCGTCGAGCCGGAAGTCTGTGAGATTGCCACTCTCCAGCAAGCTGTTCATGACATTTACACCTTCCTCGCCATCTTCGCCACCTTCCCCGAGCCAAACCCGCACGCATCTGGCTTGTCTGTATATCTCACCCATGAATGGGATTTGCTTGCTCTTCTCGTCCGAATCGTTCTGGTTGATACAAGCTGCATCAACCCACATCGTCCTTGCAGATCCCTCTTTCCGAAAATGGCGTAACGCAACCTCGAGATTGCGACGACACGTCAACTTCGTCCCGTTGACGGAAATCTCGGCCAGATCCGAAGCATCTCCCCAGCACCACGATATCGCTTCATACTCCGGCGAGTCATCAAGGCTGACGGTTTTCAGATAACACTGAACAGGTGTGTCGAGTTCCAGAGCAGGCAAGATTGAGAGAAGTCGAATTTCTCGTTTCGAGGCGTCCAGAGGAGAGTAAAGTCCATTAGAAGCTGCCATTGTAGCTACCGCATTCCATCATAGACTGTAAGAGGATGAGATAAAGGGCAAGGAGTTGCACCTCCTTGGGTAAGTAAACAAACCACACCGCATCGCGGTCTAAGCCTCCACTGCGCCTCACCGAAGATTTCAGCCTTACCTTGAAGGAGTGAGTGGTCGTCCCGACACATAGTAACCGATGCCAAAACTGCTCAGTACACAGTAATCGATCGGTATTCCAGTTGGACTTGATACAGTCAGCCTCGAAGCTTGGGCAAAGCAATCGTTGACAGATTCCTCATCTTTGACGCGTCAATTCCCAAGACTGCAGGTGACTGTACAAATCTGGCTACTGCATGCCAAGATGCAGCAGGAGCTTGAAGACACATCCGGCCATCGTATCAGTAGTCCTGACCATCAGGCTCCTTTGAGCTACACTTCATAATGCCGATCATAATACTGGATCAGCTCGTACCCAAATGAGACGAAATCTTTACTTGAAGATTGAATTTAGACAAGGTAGGTAGGTTTGAAGATTAGATTGTTTTTATTCGAGCTGGCATAAAAACACGCTAAGCTCAGAATGTAAAATACCACCTCCCCTTGAATCACCAATCCTACATTACACCTGCAAACCTAAGTACTTTCTACCAAGGACCTGGGAAGACTTGCAGTGTTCACCAGGCGTTTGGACAAGGATATGACACCGCGAAATACAGGAGGGTAAAGGGCAGGTTGAAAAGTGAGTGTGGTTTCTCACGATCAAGGTACGGTATGATTTCGAGGCTTATGCTGCTTTACTACAAGTAAGCCATAAATGATTGACATCAGATACAGCCAGCTTGAACCATCAAACTATGGACCGCTTCTATCATACACCACCCACTTCCCTGCTATTCGCTGTATTCTTACACTGACTCCTCCGTTTGCCAAAACACTCATTGCCTTTTCAAATTTATGCCGAGTGGCATGACCGTGGGAAGGATATAACGAACTTTCTGGGTATCTCGGACTGGCCTTGTCCATGTTTTTCATAATCATAATTCTGTTAACACAAGGAAATTCGTATTCATAAACGGCATAGCTCGCTCATCAGCCTGCCAAAGTTCGAAGCAAGATAGTACTTGTAGTAGGTGGTCAAGTATCATCAACCAGTGAAGTTGTTCTTGCCATCTGGATATATAGTTTTGCGAGCAACAATCTTTGCTGACCTCATCTTCGAGCTCAAAGGAAGTTGGTATTTAATGACGCCACGTACTATCAGATCAAAATCGTGATGAAGCACCCGCTCCCACCGTGTAGACCCGCCAACCTCCGTTTTATTTCCTGGTTGGGATAAGCTGATCTCTCCTGTTGAGGATGCAGAGCTGTGTCTCACTGGAGTGGGGTCGAATGTCAGTGGTGAATCAAATCCAGTGATACGCCCGAGAAGCATTTTTGAAATGCCCGTGTCTGGATCATCTGGATCAGTACCTTCGTCAACGCCATCAGACGGATGAGGCGAAGATGGCGGCCAGAACCATGACCGTTTGCGACGGTCCGAAATTGATAGTCGTACACCACCAGGATGCTCTTTCTGCCATTGTTCCGTTGTGCCCGCATAAGGAGACTCTGCAAACAAGTTCACGTCCATGTCTGTGATGCTAATTGCAAATAGATTCGGGTTCACCGCTGTGACGTCGAGATCAAGCATAAGTTCCTGCTCTGAAGCTAGAACATTCGTGATCCGCTTCACCTCCACGTCGTACAATGGCCGATTGACAGCCACAACGAACATTGTCAGGCCAGTGCATATCAAGAGGAGCAACAGCACGAGCGTCGTGCATCCACTACAGACAGACCAACAGCTCTGCTCGTCGTCTTCACCCAGTTCAAGTGACCTAAAGTCCCTACTATGGGGCCGTCGGCTGTGCCTGTTTCTGCTGACTCTTACCGATCCCATAAGAGGTGCTCGCTCGTCATCGGCCACGTCTTCGTTATTGTCATAGGCACTGGAACCATACTTCCGTGGACTTGTAAGTCGTCCGTTCCCTATGCGGGGACTGCTGGGTCGTGACGTTTGTAATCCTTTAAGGTTAGCTGCCACGGCACGGGGTGAGTCTGGCCGCCGTGCTTGGCTGAAAGGTGATTCATTGTCGAACAAAGACGGATGGTGATTGCGACTGTGTCTGCCAATATGATGATGTCGTGGTGTTGAACTCGCATTCCTTGATGAACTTCGCCCTGGGTCGTCATCGAAGTCCCGATGCAAGCTATTGCTGAATTTCATACTCCTTTTACCTGAAATCGCCGCACTGCCGTTTCTGATGCCATGTTTACTGCCTCGGTAATGATCGTTAGTGCTGGCAAAAGACGTTGCACTTGGAGTTCGAGAGTGATGGCGAGATGATCGTTGTTCAGGAGGGTTTGATTCGTAGACGAAAGTCTCATCAGAGTCGTCGGTGTCAACTTCGTCAACTGCACTTGCAACTTTGGCTTCGAATATGTCGGCTTTCGAAGATCCGATATTTGCATGAAGAGAGGGCGGTTTTCTGGATGTTTTCTTCTTCTCTTTCTTTGGTCGAATGGTTTCTGTACTCGTCTTTGTTCGTACACTACTGCCATCCCGATTTCGGTCAATGATCATAGGTGTGGTTGTGTTTACTTCTTCGGTTTCAACAGTCATGGTACGCACAGGCTCGATTGTCGCCTTTTTACTTCCGGTCAGGCTAGTAAATGATCGTTTAGCAAGATTGCCGTTTCCAACAGAGCGCGATGTGGCCGCAAGTCTGGATCTCGTTTCATTGTCTCCTTTGTTCACGGCAATCTTGTTAGCAGAGGAGCTCACTCTGCTGCTTTCGTTGCTTCTGTCGCTAGCATTGGTGTTCGACGAGCTTTCGGCTTTGTTGTCAGAATTCGAAGCTTCTACATGCATGCCATCCATTGGGTTTGATTGTGGCACGACAGAAGGCGTACTTGGTGCACTACCTTCAGCCACTGTTTCGAGCCCAGTGGATTGGGTGGTCAGACCACGGCCAGGCACTCGAAGGTATGACGGAGAGGACTGTCCATGTGATTGGTCCCTCAGCTGTTCTGGCAACAGCATGGCAGCAGCTAATTCGGGTGCTGACACAGTCGCCAAGCGCTTAGCTGTGTTTGACTGATGATCTGTACTGTCTTTCCGCGAACTGTTGTTTCGTGCAGTGTTCGGCGGTGGTGATTTCAGTCGAGGTGAGGTTGGCCATTGAGGAGTGCTGGAACCAGTCTTCGCCGACCTATCTTGAGTTCCTTCTAGAACACCGTCAAGAGCGTTTGGCACTTGGCGTTGGGAAGAAAGTGCCCGCTGAACTGCAGCAGCAGAACTCATGTTTGTTGATACACTTGGGTTCCGGCTTGCATTAGCCTCTGCAGGGTTAGCAGACTGGTCGGTCACCACAGGTTCAGACTGATTGTCGGTTCTCGCTCTTGATGTTGGTATTCTTGAAGTCTTTGCATCCGTGGGCACATCTGATGCCTTGGAATCTGCCATTTTGGTATGCCTCAAAGTGCTCCAATCTGTCCCACGACTGTTCCAGTCTCCCTTGTGAATCGCTAGCTTTGCAGTCTTTCAATTCGAGTATGAGTCATGGTTCGTGGGACTGGTGAGAACACTCCGGAAACAAGGGTGAAAATATGTCTTGTTGGCGTCACTTCATCCAAGTATTTAGCTAGCCGCAAGGGAGATCGTATTTGTCGGATATCACCTCTTTTGCGACGCGCTTCGCGTATGTGTATGCAAACGTATCGTGAGTATTCCCACCATGTTCTGCTTTTGTTAGGAATGTCGAGAAGGCAGAACAATATGCAACATGCAGGAATGGAAAGCACGTAGTATGTAAATAGACGTGGAAGTGGAAAGCGAGAAATGCTGACAGCGTCATGGCATGGAGTTGTCGAAGTTTGGCGGCATTTCTGCCGTTGACCTGCATCACCGCGCCACAGGTGGTGCTCGGCAGGCATGCTGAACGGCCAGCCGGACCAATTCTGTTGGACAAGGACTTCAAATATGGAGGACAAGTGGGTAAATTCCACGTTTTTCGTCTTGACCAGACCCAGTAAAGTCCGATTAGGGGGCTGCCGGGGAAAGGACATGCGCAGGCGGTCGGCTTTTTAGCGTTCGTAGGGGTCTGCCTGCCCGGATTTGGGGCTCAGTTTGTGGCAGGTGAAAGTCACGTTCAACTGGAATTCCTTGTTTTGCTTTCCGTACTTGTTACTGGGATCAGGGGGGTTTGGTTCACTCGACGCAAATTTCTTCTTTTGACATATTCTTGCCCACTCGCCAGAGTTGCAAACGGACAGTTTGTTTTCGACAATTCCTTTTGTCGTGTCACACAACGAACATCGCTTTTCCATAGTCCGCGTTCACATTAGGTAAATTTAGGTCGTACAACAATCCTTGTCTGGGTATTCCAAAGAATCAACCACTGGCACCACATTTTACGGCTGCATCTCAATTAGGACTAGGGAAGAAGGAGGTCGACTATCGATCACGGGTTTGGCACCAAGCACTTTTCACGTCACTCATGGCCTCGAAATCCCGATTGTCCTTCGCGAAGCGAGCAGAGCAGCACCGAAATCCTCTGGTTAGGCAGCTGTTCACACTTGCGGAACGAAAACAATCTAATGTGGTGCTCTCTGCCGACTTGACTACAACCCAAGGGCTTCTTGATCTCGCTGACAGTAGGTGTTCCGGTGATCCAACACAAATAAATTCGCGACACATTCCCACCAAGACTGCCTGATATCGTGATGTATCATCCAGCTTGAGAACTCCTTTTCCCAATTCCAGGATTCTGTTGTATGCTCGGAGAGTCGATAAAACAACGCCAGTGCATACTAGCTACGTGTTGAATTACGACCACGAATTCGCAAATAACATTGACGCCGGACTAACATATTGCAGATCTGGGCCCGTATATCGTGGTATTGAAAACTCACATAGACATACTTTCCGATTTCAGTGATGAAACTATTGTCGGATTGACACAGCTTGCGAGGAAGCACGACTTTCTCATTTTCGAGGACCGAAAATTCATTGATATTGGAAACACGGTCCAGAAACAATACAAAGGAGGCGTACTTCGAATTCATGACTGGGCTCACATCGTCAACTTGAGCGTTCTGGCCGGTCCTGGAATCGTGCAAGCTTTGGAGGAAACCATCAAGAATGGAGCAATTCAGGAACGTGGTCTACTTATTCTTGCAGAAATGACCTCAAAGGGATCTCTCGCCACTGGGTCATACACGAAAGCATCGATCGATATTGCTAGACAGTATCCACAAACAGTCATGGGCTGGGTTGCCACACGAGAACTGTCACAGTTTGCGGACAGCAAGATCGAGGATGAAGATTTCGTGGTCTTCACAACAGGTGTCAATATTTCAAGCAAAGGTGATGCGCTGGGTCAGCAATACCAAACGCCGACATCAGCCATGGCTGGAGGTTCCGACTTTTTGATTGCGGGTCGAGGCATCTATGCTGCTGCCGATCCGGTTGGAGCAGTTCAAGAATATCGAAAGGCAGGTTGGGAGGCATACCAGGCAAGGATCCAATAGATTGGGTATCTCGCTTGACTAGAGGTTGTTCTCGTCAACGCGGTGCAGAAGTGTAGGTGGCATCAGCGGAAAGTCTCGGATGAGCATTGTCTTGTCTGCATTTACTCCATAGGACAGAGTTGAGGATGTACAGTAGAGTAGAATTGGTGGAAATCGAGCATCTATATTCAGCAGTATCGAGGGAACATGATTGAATGATGCAGCCGACTGTGATACGGTTCTCTCCTCAGATAATCAATACTTCGATGAACTGGCGCAAGCTCCTGCACTAACAAGAAAACAATGCTACAGACCCGAACCCGAGGTGCCGAATACCAAAGCTACACAGGAACAAACCTTGCGATACCTTGTCTACAGTAGGCGAACATCGTTGAGAACCCTTCCTCAAACGGGACGTCCCGATGAGTGCGGCTGCTCACCGTTGCGTCCAATCTGCAGAGACCCAGAATTAATAAAAAGGGTCGATACGGATAGAGCTAGCGAGCTAATAATGCCGGCTCTAACAATTTCCAGAAGCATAGACCTTCCACCTCTCTGCTTACCGAGTCTCACACGAGATTGGTTGTGCAGCCTTGAAGATGCATAATCCACTGTATGCAACTGCCACGGGGAATTGAGGCAAGCAATGATATCCACTGACTCATACATGAAAACATTGCGTGGCATGTTACAACTGCGGAGTGATATGAAGACGTGTTTCTCGAGTGATCGTGTGGATCGGCGTTTGCATGCACCACAAGTATCAGAATCCTCAAGGGCAAGAAAGGGTCCTGCACGCCAAGATTCAAAACTGTTATCGTGCCGTCTTGCTGTCTGGAGAAACGTGTCCATGTGGCCCTGCAACCCAAAGCGACGCGGCCAAGTCCAAACGAAAAGATTGGGAAAGAGTGGAAAGCAGTGCTCCGTGCTGGAGGTGCATGACGGAGGAGTAGACACTAGTGTGATAGTACCAATTATGGAGGGTAAACAACGCGTCAGACCCACCAATCAGCAGTAGTCCTAACTGGAGAGCCGCAGTGGCCTCTTGCACTCATCCGCTCATGCTCGATTGTCAACCTTTCGACCAGAAATTGGAGTGCCTGCACAATCGCGACCAGGTTCTTGCTCTGTAAACCTACCGACACTCATCACAACACAATTGCTCATCGACATCATTCTTGCCTTGTCGAGCAATCAATCAACAAGACCCTTCGAACCTGCCCTTCTGTACAAGCACTACCACCAAACGCCGGCCACGGTTGCGCCTGCTGCTCGAAACGATCGCTCCAATCTGTGATACACGCGATCGTGACTGCGACGTCAACATTGGACCCTGCCTGCAATACCTTAGGCTACACCTGTTCTACCTACTCGTCATTCTCATCGACAACCATCCTCCTCGAACCATTCGACGACGCCTTGGAAAACTGATCTTGGACGCTTACCACGTACTTGCTGCATCGCGATTGATAATATCCTCACAACCTTCCAAGTCGCCGTGTTGGTTTGGTGGCTTCACCAAGTATTTGCCGATACTGCATCATCGCTCTGAATTCACCGCTATTACCTGCTCGGATCCATCATCCTTACCTAGAAGTCGGTGTACAACGATTGCGGCTCCAAGCAGCCTGAGCACGACCGCTCCGGCTTGCGCATGCTTTCGCATGGCAGCGAACGACACAGGACACTGAACCACAGACGAGGTTGGAGTGTGGGGCTGGAGTGTAAGGAAAAGAAATGCTATCGACATATTCACCACAAAGAGAAGGCAGCGGCATGATGCAGCTGCATTCGCCACCTCATAATCCTCACTATGATCCTCAATCAGCCATATCAGAAATCCAACGATCCTTGTCACGTTCACCTTCGAAACCTTTTCACTTCAGGTCCGCTGCGGCAAGCAGCAACCTACCGTATGCGCCATCACCGTTATCACCGTCGCGACGTGCCGCATCAGACAACTTCTTGCAATTCCAGTCGATTACCTCTCCATATCTCACCCGATCTTCTCAAACAGGACGGATTCAGAGACCAACCCTCAGACGAACAGCACAAACCATCAGCTCGATGCGTACTCGAGTTTCTCCCAAGAGTCCATCAAAGCGGATATTCGCTGATTCGAACGAGTCCGGGGGTATCAATCAGGCTCTGAGAAAGCGGCGGTCGACTGAACTAGACGATGATGATATTGACTTGCTAGAGGGCGAGGATAAGGAAAATTCGTCAAGACACAACGAAGATCACATCATGTCTTGGAAGGCCGCACAGACCAAGCAGGAGAAATGCCGAAGTGGGGGTCTGATGGCTGAGGTCCCTCCCTTGAGTCCTATGAAGCGAACAGACGGTGTTATGAACCTTGATCATCCTGACTTTGGTAGTCCATCCGCCAAAAGACGAAGTATGCATGCTCCCTCTGTCATGGACTTCAGCATCTTCGAGGCCGATAATCTGCAAGACGGAACACAAGAAAAGCGGTCGCAGGATGATCACGACTGGTTTCGAAACATTCCACTCTCGCCGTCGACCAGATTCTCAACCATACCAAAGCGGTCACACTCACTAAGAAAGTCAACTTTGCAACAACGGCAATCAGACAAGTCTTCGCCCTTACGGCTCAACAACTTTGCTGAGCTGCGCCAGAACTGGCCAGACAGCACTCCGAATTCCAAGAAGCCTGTAAGAATATCCTTAGACAACCGTCTCCCAATCCCTCAGAGAGATAGTCCGTTCTCGGCTCAGGGTGGTTTGTTGAACGCTTCCATTCATCCTATTACTTCCAGCCAAGGACATTCAAGTCAAGAAGCACAATTCAAGCATCCACTGTCAAATGCCGTGACTCAATCATCCAGCAGTACTCCTAGTGTTCAAGATGATTCTCCAACGCATGAGCCAGCCCGAAGAATTGATCGATCAAAATACAATGACTTTTCGAAGTCTCTGCCAATTGGTGCACTACGACCACACCTGCCACCCGACGCCGAGTCTAGTCAATTCTCCTCCCAAGGCTCGTTCGCAACTCCGGCGGCATATAAAGCAGCCAAGCCGCTTCCTGCCGCCTTTATGTCAACAGGTCTCATCTCCAAGAGAAACCGGAATACTGACGAGCTCGATGCTGGCTTGCCTAAAGCCCATATGCCTGATACACCATGCAAAAAACAGTCTCTGATATTTGCACCTCCAAAGGACGTTGTCAAGCCAGCGAACGCTGCTATCAACAATTTACGAACCTCGTTTGGTACACCAAGATCTCCTTCGGAAGTTCCATTTGGCATTACCAGAGCTTCTCCATTTCCATGGGCAAAGAGCACAAGCATCTTCTCGGCTCGAGCCAAACAAAGCCTTGCAAGAAAAGCCAGCTTCGCGTCCATCGTTTCCATCGAAACAGATGACAAACCCAGCACGCAATCACCCGCTGGTCAAGGTGAAAGTCAATCGACCGAGAACGAATATCCGCCAACGCCAACAAAGCACATGACACTAATTGACGGACGTGCTTCATCAATATCACCGTCCCCTCAGCATGTTATGTCGAAGCCTCGCCCTTCTATGTCAAGTCAGGCTGTGAAATTCGCAAATAGTAAGTTACCCCCAATACAAGCTTCACGTCTCAAAGACACCGGGGACAGCGATAGTGTTGTGGAAGACTCTCCATCTGCTAAACTTCAACCAATGTCGATGATGAACGTTGTCTCTCAACCACATCCTTTCTGTACACAGAGACGCCGTTCGAGGCATTTTAATCCCCCAACGCCCTTTTCATACAAGTCGATTGCTTCTTTAAAGCAATATTCATTAAGACACGCTGAACTGACCTGTTTCGCAGTTGTACCCCACTTGGGCGAACTCGACCACTCGTCCCCCAAAACTCCTTGTGAAGGCATTTTCCCTCCCGATCCCAGCACACTTTCAATTTCCGGAAAGCACGAGAGGCCAACAACTCGACAGAGCAACGATCTCTTTTCGTTTCTTCCAGCTACACCGACTGGACCTCGAGAGTACTTCGGCAATTTCTCCAACCGACCAAGCTTGAATTTGAACGCACCGGAAGTAACTGATGGTGATCAAAGTTTATCTTTAAAGTTTGACAAGGTCGATCTCGTTGGCACCGGAGAATTTTCTCAAGTATACCGTGTGGCCGAGCCGCCTGAGACTTCGCCCTTCCACAAGTCCTTTACCACAAGTCGGCCATCGTCCCGAAGCTCGGTACCAGGCAAGGTATGGGCAGTCAAGAAATCGCGTCATCCTTACTCCGGCCCAAAAGACCGAGCTCGCAAAGTCCACGAAGTCGATGTCCTCAAGGCCTTGGGTCAGAATGATCATGTTGTGTACTTCGTTAATAGCTGGGAGGATCGAGGTCATTTGTACCTCAACTTCCCCATGTCTTTAGCCATCGTCTTCCCTGCTGCGTGTCATAAACCCTAAATGCTCCCGTTCAAGCTAACTCATATTTT
>Ga0115842_100044_pt1 | contig 34137 bp, 29 predicted proteins | sample InSIn2SAF170_2_FD_83856 | JGI IMG/M metagenome (GOLD analysis project Ga0115842, IMG submission 83856)
GGACCGAGTAGCGAGAGGCCACCTCCAACGCAACCGAAGGCGAATCGCTACCCAGACAAGAGAAGCCAGAACCAGAACCCACCACAACAGAGAAGAGATGAACAGGAAGGGCCAGTTAGAGGCCCAAATCATCCGCAGCAACACCCTGAGAGACCAAAACAACCTCCTACTGAACCACGGGGCAGATCTCGTTCGCCTCCAGCAAAGAGAGTCAAGGTAGAACCACGGCCGAAACCGAAAATGACTCCTGAAATGGCAGCCTCAGAGAGTATATACTATCGGAAACCCGGCAACGAATCCGTTGTTGGCGCAGGGACGTACGGTAAAGTGTTCAAAGCTGTCCACATTTATACCAAAGATGAAGCCGCCCTGAAGAAAATTCGTATGGAAGGCGAACGAGATGGGTTTCCCATTACAGCCGTCCGAGAGATCAAGCTCCTCCAAAACCTAAGACACCAGCATGTTGTGGCCCTCCAAGAAGTGATGGTGGAAAAGAACGAATGCTTTATGGTGTTTGAGTACATGGCTCATGACCTGACTGGTCTCATCAACCACCCGACATTCAAACTTAATGCTGCACACAAGAAGGACCTTGGTCGACAGATGTTTGAAGGGTTGGAGTTTCTTCATCGTCGAGGTGTGATGCACAGAGACATCAAGGCTGCCAATTTGCTGATCTCGGCTGACGGCCAGCTCAAATACGCTGATTTTGGTCTGGCGAGGTTTTATGCCAAATCTCGGAAGCAAGATTACACGAATCGAGTTATCACAATCTGGTATCGTCCTCCCGAACTTCTTCTCGGTGAAACACAATATGGTCCAGCCGTTGACATATGGTCCGCAGCCTGTGTTTTTATGGAGATGTTCACCCGAAAAGCCATATTTCCTGGTGAAGGTGGTGAGCTGTCACAACTTGAGAAGATCTACAACGTCCTCGGTACACCAACCACCAAAGAGTGGCCTGGCATCGTTGAGCTACCGTGGTATGAACTGATGCACCCTGCCGTTACCGCAGGTTCATCCTCGTCCTCCAAGGACAAACAGGATAAGGATGTGAGATTTGGACAACGTGTGTTCGAAACAAACTACTCCTCCTTGCTCTCCCCCGCCGCTCTCGATCTTGTCACGCAGATCTTTAGTTACGACCATACGGCACGACCGGATGCGGCCCGAATTCTCGAGCATGAATACTTCGTATCAGAAGAGCCAGCGCCTCGGCAACCTTATGAACTAGCTGAAGTCGCTGGTGAATGGCATGAATACGAAAGCAAAGCCCACAGACGTGAGCATGATCGAAAAGAGAAGGAGAGGAAACGTGATGAATATGCAAAAGAGCGGGAGAAGAGAAAAGCGAAAGAAGCTGGACTTGACGGTGGCAAAGAAGGGAGCAAGAAGATGAAGAGCGATGGTGCGAATTCAGCGAGAATTGATGAAGCTCCTGCTGCCCCACTACCCGTTGGGGAGGAAGACGATTTGAGTGATGGAGAGGGGAGTGCGAGGATGAGTATGTCTTGAGAATCTGATCTGACAGAGCTACATTTAGTCCCAAGAATACATAGTGCCACTACTACATCCTTTTTTGCTTGCAATGCTTGTACGTAGACAGACACTGCTTCCACATAAGAATCCACAGACAGAACCGTGTGTATAAAACTTGGATGGTGTTGCATTCACCCAAGTTGGCCGATTTATATCGACTTACGTGAGGATTCGCAATCAAGTGAATGGCTACTCTCCTGCCCGACAAACACGTATTTGTTGACCTTGTGAACACACACACATTGAGGTCTACGCCATAGCTTATCTGTGGTGCTGGGCCGCTGCTCGAAGTGTGGTATTCATACACACACACACACACACACACACACACGCACACACACACACACACACCGTGGTAGGTGTGACCTTCGCAACTGCCATAGCACTTCGACGGTACAATGTGGCCGTAACTTTGACTGGTGCTAACATGGCAGTGAGTCTAAGAAATCTGCAGCACTGAAGCATGTCTCCAGGCCATGCGGTGATGCCTTGTGATACTCTTGTCTACAGCAACAAAGAGCCAGACAGATTACATACGTACGTACGTATGTATGACTCGATTGGTTTCCATTTTTTCGCTGATATGCGCGTATCTGTTCACTGAGTGTACCCTATCTGGAATGCGCGTCGGTGCATGCTCAACGATACACACCTTCAGGCACTACGGGTTCGAACTTCCGCAAGCAGTGAACGCTATTGAACGGTCGTCACGATCAGGGGTTGCCAGTGCTGTTGCGGGCGAAAAGTAAAGGAACGTGCCGAACAAATTAAGATTTATGTCCAGAGAGACAATGTCAAAAAGCTTTGAAACGAAGAGTAAGGTCGAAGATCGATCATAAGAGTTACACACTTACAACCTTGCGAAGTGGCAAGGCAATTTATCCACACTGTGCCCGGCCTTTGACTCGACCATGAATTCGCTCTGGTATTGATGGGTTTTGTGACGCCGTCTTGCTCATTGCTGCTGATACAGCTATTCGTTCTCAGCACGAATCTATCCGTCTGGTCCAATGGTAACAACTACGATACTGCCCGGAGAACAGCATATCGAGGTATAGAGAACCTAGCCGAGGCTCGGAGGAGCCCGTCTGGTTGGCAAGAATATCCAAGCTTCTGGAGACAAGTGCTTGCTCCCAAGGTTGTCCTCAGAGACCGTATCAAAGCATGTATTGAGTAGGTACATTCGGATGGACGTACGTAACTACGAGCGACAGCACACGGACGTAGCCAAACGAATTTATGTGTATCGCTGACGAGGTGGCCCATTGGAACATTCCAAAAACGCCAGTGCCCTACGATCGATACCTGGGCAATTTTGCGCGGATGTTGAACTTTGGCTCACAGTGAAGTTGAGCTTACACCAAGCGTGGCCGAACTATCGAACTTCCAAAAAACAAAACTCCTGTTCACGGTAAATCTGCAGTGCCTAGTCAGTCAGCAGATACGTACGTACATACTACTCGCTGGGTCTTCTTTTTATTCTCAAGCACTAGCCACAGTAGCGACTGCCTGGCCGTCACGTACTCGGCTGGTCACAACTGTTCAGTATCCAGTCGATCTACACCCACCCTGACAAGGACTGTGGAAGCAAGAATTCGTGTACACTCGACAGCTCAACACAATGACGCCGTCCATACAACCAGAAAGTTCAGAGGACACGATACGTGCCCTTGCTGCCGTGAAGTCCCTTCTAGACACCTACACATATATCTGCACCCGCAAGAAACTTCACAATTTCGACTCCCGCGTCATGTCCGATCTAAGTGCCAACATCATTCACGCCTCTGGCCACCCTTCCAAGCCCGCCACATCCACCACTCCCGGTATCCCTGCCTCCCCCAATCCAACCGCGACATTCGAGCTCACAATAGACCAATACTACGCCAACCTCAACGGCATCATGCACGGCGGCGCCATGAGTCTACTCTTCGACATGGCGACACTCTGCGCCGTAGCTCCCATCCAGCGAGAAGGCTACTGGGACTTCATGGCCGGAATAACAAGGACACTAAGTATTAGTTGTTTGAGGCCAGTAGTTAAGGGGACGAAGGTTAGGGTACATTGTTGGGTAATGCAGCACGGGAGAACTATGGCTATGTTGAGGGGCAACATTGAGAGCCTAGATGGGAAGATTGTTTACGCGACGTGTGAACATCACAAAGTTCATCTGCCGAGTTTGGCAGAGCATCTGGAGTTGAGAGAGGAGATGAGGAGCGAGATTTTGGCAAAGGCGGAGGAAAGTGGAGTTGGAAATGACGGTGTACGGTCGAAGCTGTAACACGAGTGACTTTGACACGTCCGACGTTCACACATCCTAACAGCACACCCGCAGCGGAGTTCCAGCAGTTCATCCAGACCACCCACTGCAGTTTCAATCACACCTCGTCTACGTACAACTGGACTTATCAACCCTGAATCCCGACAGTATACTTACATCCTGGGTCAATCCACGCGCAAGAGCAGTCAAACAGATTACTATTGACTTAGACTTACGTACACACCCAAATACTTACACACCCCCTACGACGAGGAATAAAAGCACTCACGGACATGGATATTGATTCCTACCTATGCTACTCTTCCCAATACACAGCGCACAGTGTACACCACATCCTCCATGTTCAACAACTACGCCTACACTCACTCACTCATCCATCGGTACTACAACACCACTCCTATGCCTGCTAGACCTACATACCTCTTCCATCTCCCTCGCCCTCTTCTATTATAGGACTGAGCGCCTTGTTTTACCTTCGAGTACGAATTCGAGTGCTAGGTATATAAGTGATCACTTGGTACGCAGTCACTAAACACGTACGTGCTCAACAATAATACAGCATCAACCTAGTGCTGAAGATTCGGGACACTAGGTACGTAGTGTAGAGCTGTGTACTTGTGTATGGGGCTAGCACGGGATTTCAGCGCAGACGCAGATACATCCGTAGCATAGGTCCTGATACAGTATATACATGTACACCACACTCAACATCCAACCTCAGGGTGCTCTAGCATATATATTATAAATCTCGTATCACTAGTATACACGTACCTGTATATCTGTATAAGTATACATCGACCGAAGTGCATATAATAACGTATCAAGGCACGACCCACAGATCACATGTGTACGTACTGTGCGTTTTTATTTATTTTGAAGAATATATAGACTCGGCGACATCATGCACGTAGTACCTTACGTAACTACAACTCCGTCTTTGCGATGTGTAACGATCGTACTTTTATAATTTAGTTAGGCTGAAGACCGTAGTCTGCCTTCGTACGTAGGTACGTACTGGGTATGTAGTACAAAGCCTGCTTGCTCAGTCTGCTGTTATCAAAGCCATAGCATACAATGTCCATTTCATGTCTCATGAACGACATCTTTGTAGTCATCCATCCGTCCGTAACTTCGTTCGTTCGTTCGTGCGTGCGTGGTAAACAGTGAGTGACATAACACTCCTAAGGCCTCATGCCCATAGGATGTTCACCCTTCCACATCTCAACGACATCTCGCCGTTCATCTTCCAATGCAGTCATCCATCGCCCAGCTAATCCCTCATCATTCCCGATGGCACTAGCACCCTGCATCCTGACCATATTGTCCACTCCGCCACCAGCACTACCCGATAAATCCGTGCTCGATGTCGCTCCGACGCCGAATGGTGATTTATACACAGTGGCTGAAGCCTCGAACTTCCGCATGAAATAATGTCCGATCTTGTTCCAGAAGCCATCTTCTCTCTGCCATTGGACTAGTGCGGCTGGTGGTATACGATCATTGACTGGTGTTCCTGAGCGTGTTGTTGGTCGAGGTTCGAGGGACATCATGAGTGGTGGTGATGGTGGTGCGATTGGTGCTTCAATTGTTTGTGGTGGTGCGACGCCGCTCATGGTTAATCTGCGACGTCTGGCGCTTGGTTGTTGCACTGATTGTAGGCCAAAGACCGCTGTGCCACGGCTGGATGTAGCTATATTGTTGCCCATAAGACCACGCCTAAATCCTAAACCAGTGACATCTGGTTTAATGTCAAGATCCATTGGAGTCAGGCTGTTGCTCGACAACGATCGTCGAAACGGCGGCATGGCAGGATAGAGAATAGGTGGGCCCATGTTGCCAACGCCTGCACTTACAGTCGCGCTCTTAGCACGTGTGTGCCCAAATCCGGTGACCGATGAAGACAACTGCGTTGCTGTCGGGTTGATATACATTGGCGGTTGTGGTTCGGGACCATATGGTGCAGCGTGTAGGTTTGGGCTGGGAAAGGCTTTGGTGGAATATCCACTGCCTGGTCTACTCACAGATCGAGATCCAGATGATTGACTTCCATTCTTCTCTCGCTCGCTCTTCTGTGCCACAATCTGATCTGGACTTCTGAACGGCCAAGATGGGTTGCTAATTTTCCGCTGACGCTCAATCTCGGTTGGCGTCCGAGGAGGTGCATATGTAGATAGAATAGAGCGAGTAGAGTCTACACTCGAGGCTTCCTTTTTCAGGACAGGAGGGTTCGCAACAATTGCGTCCGAATTAGTGCCGCCAGCGCCTCGTCTGACGGCACTATCCCCTAAAAAAGACTGCCCAGCTTGTGTTTGTGATTGAGTATTCGAATTGGGCATCAATGGACTGTTCTGCATAGCTGTAGGAGATGGAGTGTATGGGACTGGTTGTCGCATGGCTAGCTCTGGCGAATTTGTTTCCATGACAGGCATCGCAGGATTCGGGAACGACGGTGACCGACCAGGCGGATTCATCCAATCATTGGTAAAATGCATGGAGTGCGGTCTGTAGCCACCAGACACGCCGCCGTTGTATTGTGATGTGTTGTTATTGTAAAAGGTCTGCGATGGTGGGTTGTAGGGACGGTACTGGTGCATAGGCGAGTTGCTTTGATATACGGGCAGAGTAGGTGACTGTTGGGGTGAAGCCTGATAGGAGGACATTGACATGCTACGGGAGTGTTGTGCAGCTTGTTGCTGGAACTGTCGCTGCCGAGCTTCAGCAGATCGGTCAATGCTTACCGGAGTTACCGGGAATGAACCTTGTCCTTCATAATGAGCTTTGGTGAGCTGCTGACGCTGGAGGACACGAGCCTGTTCATTGGCTTTAGCCTCAGCGGCAGCCATGAGGTCGCGATATTGAGAGGCTTTGGGAGTAGTGCCAGCACGATCAAGCTGGAAGACCTTTTCACGCGCTGGGTCGTTGGTACTGTCAGCGTTAGTGGCCGAACCAGAGTTTGGTATAGCCGCGTTCTGTATGGCAGGGTAGTTTCTCATGTTCTGAATGGAGCTGTTCCGTGTTGCAAAGGAGATCAGTGGATAAGTAGCAGCCAATGATTGTCTCTTTGGTTGTGGCGGGGGTGCCATCCTAGTGCCAGATGGCTCAGCCGCACCCAAGAAATTGCACGTCGGATCATAGATTGGCTTGGCAGGGTCGGCAGTGTATTGAGCCTTGGTGTCAGTGGAGGTCTTACCAAGATAGTAGAAAATCTGCTTCTCTTTGGCCAGCTCAACGTTCTTCTGCCATTTGTTGTGTGGTGGAGGCTCAACAACAAACTCGGCCCATTCCAGTTTCGGGTCTTCTAGAAACGGATCGCCCTCGCTCGGCTTCTTTTCAGTGGAGCCTTCGACCTGCGCTGTCTTGCCCTGCAGTTCTTCGGGCAGGTCTAGCGCGTTGGCCGAAGGTCGCTGAAGAATCGAGGTCGAACTGTCCACAAAGAGGATCCAAGCAGGATCGACTTCACGTACGGCCTTTTGATCAGGAAGAAGTGACACCAATAAGGAGTTTTGGCCAGGATCATATGGGGAAGTGAGTACACCAGCTTGAATTTCGTCGCCGTGAAAAGCCTGCCACTGGATGACGTCACCGGGCATAAGCGCAATGATGTGTTCATGCAGTTCTCGGTTGCTCAGCCAGGATGTTGCATGGTTCATGGTCGAAAGCTCGCTGGTAATTCGAGTCCGCTTGACCGTGCGATGGAGCTTGCAGCGCCAGTCGAAACCAATGTCGCGATACTCTTTACCTTCGTGCCAGACTGCAATCTCACCCTTGTCGACTTGAACACCAGCATACATGGCACAAGTTGCGTGGTAGGCTCGAGTGCATTTAGCAGACGAGCACTGGAAGCATGATCCTTTCTTCTGCTTGCACTCGTGACAGCGCAGATCCAGGCGAGCCTTGCTGATGGCTTCAACGCCGAAGACCTTTTCGCTCCCATCTTGCGTTGCAATGTACGTCTCAGGCGTGTACATGGCACACACTCGGTGAGCCCGTTCGTTGTTCGTCGTCGGTAACAACTCCTCCCACGCAAAGTCGTTGGGACACAAGCAACAAGGTTGGTTTCTGCTGATCTTGCGAATCTTGACAATTTTCTTGGCTTTCTTGTTGGGCCCGATGTCTTTGGTCGACCTCTTGCGTTTTTGGGCTGTTTTACCTCTACCACGACCATGACCAGTACTAGATGGTGTAGGTAGGTCGACCGCTTCATCAAGATCGTCTTCGTCGTCGGTAATCTCGATTTCTTCGTATTCCGGACTCGGCTCGCCATTCATCTTGCGGACGAACCAGTCCACATCGATGAAGACACTATCAGCCTCACATTGACACTTGCGGGCGGTCTTGCCATATTGAAGCCAGTTCTCGATTGCGAAGTTGACAGACTCAGCACAATTATACCCAAGGTTGTATCCAGAGTGATAACCAATCGGGAAGGTTACAACAAACTCGCCTTCGCGATGAACAACTTTGTTGACCTGAACATTGTACTTCGATTTGAGAATGGAAGGAGAAACAAGATATGTTTTGTGTCGCAAAAATTGGTCACAATCTTTCGCGTCCGAGGGCCAGATCGATTTCATAGCTGCCTCAAACTTTGGGGCATCCTTCTGAGAGATGCTATACCACTGTTTAGGGGCTCCGAAATGGATGTAGTTGATGCTGTACAGATCCACGTCCTCCAAATGCCAGGCGAATGTGGCCCGCCACATTCCGAGATAAAGATATGCTGTGTTGACACCCGGGATTGGAGCTCCCAACAAGTCCAGCAGACTTGGCAGTTTTGCAACATTCCACTCTTTGGTTTCATCATCGAAAAGGGAGCCAGGCATATCAGCGGCGTACATGGGGTTGCTGAAATTAAGCGACTTCCAGTACTTCTCTTCGAGTTCGTCACATCTTTCTTGCGTCCACTGATCGTTGTCGTAGACTCGGTAGTCAAAATCCCTGAAGGCTTCTTCATCTACAACGTCCACAGCTTCACGAGCATTTCGAAGTCGACGAGAAGCAACTGTAGTTTCAGTTGATTTTCCACCTCCCGACTCCTTCTTTGTGGCACCGGCAGATCTCGGTTGACGACCTTTCCCCTTCCGACCGCGCTTTGTAGGACCAGGTGTCGAATCTCTTAGTTCCTCCTCTTCGCCATCCTCAACCTTAATCACGACGGGGCTCACTTCAGGGCTAGTGGGCGTTGGAGGAGCGCCGAGGCTCGAATCGGGTTCCGCTGTTTCACCTCGCTTGGTGGTTTTTGAAGGGCGGCCTCTTCGTTTTCCGCTTGCAGGTGTAGTCGTTTCAGGAGTTGGCGTGCCCTCGGACTTCTTGCGTGCAGACCCTCGACCAAGCAACCTGTCAGCATTCAATCTCTTCTCACCTCGTTTTGCCGGAGGTTGGTTTTCCGTCTGTTCGCAGGTAGCCTTCCATTGTGGCAGGTTGTAGGATCGAACCTTCTCCATATTACGCTGCGTATAGATACCTTGAGCACCGTGGAATTCCTGCATGATAGGGTTCTTGATCCTGATGTGTTTGACCAGATCATCAAGGGCTTTCCGAGCAGCCTTCCATTCTTCGGGAGGAACGATCTTGATTATGCCGCTTTGCATACCGTAGGCATCGGCTTGAGCCATGAAGGCTTGAAAGTCTGCAATGATCACATGTTAGTCCGATTATGCCAACTCTTTTTGGGGTCATGATGTACCTCTGAACTCCTCCATAGTGGGTTGAAAGACAGGAACGCCGCCCTCGTAGTGGTGTGGCTTAATTTGAGAATGTTGTTCTGCCTCTGCGCCGGCGCGAGCGGCATCTTCGAAACGTTGTCTGTTTTGTTCTTCGTCAAAGTCGGCCATGTTTACATCCAAATCTACGAGATCGTCCAGGTCGGAGAGCGAGCTCGAGGAAGCAGCGTCGTCATCTTTGTGGCTGGCTTCGTCGGTGGTAGGAGGTGTGTTCGGAGTATGAGTGACTGCGGTCCGGTCATTGTGAGGGTAGTCAGGCTTGGTCTCATCACTTGAATGAAAGTTAGGTGGCGAGGCCGGGAAAGCATGGACGGCTGCCATGTTGGCAGCGTACAGTATGAGACAACCAGATCGACTTATGGTGTTGTGATAAGTCGACGACGAGTGAAGATGTGTCGCGGATACTCGCAGCAGGTTGAAAGGGCAGCTTAACTCTTCTAGGCTACGCCCTGCAGCACGTGATCTAATCTAATCTAGTCTCCAGAATTTTAACTCGTAAGAGGCACGCCGCAGGCAGAGACACATGCATTGTACTGCTCGTCTACTCTACAATACTCGGAAGGAAATAGATCACATGGACCAACATGCAATAAGGCTAAAGATTTTCGAGTTTCACAGAAGTGAAAGCAAGATCGATGGTGTTGTGCTTTCACAGACCACCGTTCTCTAGAATACACGCGCATGTCATCATGCATCCTCCTGGCTCGGGTGCGGACTGTTTTGCGATGTCGGCATATCGAGTTAACGGGGTTCTCCCAAATGTCCACAGCGTTCATTGGTTGTCTTTCTCACACCACGGACGGGGTCTACACTTAGCTCAGGTTGTGTCGATCGAATCAAATCACACGTGGGTTGCATGCAGGGGCAGCGACACGACAATTGATTCCTCTGCACCTGCCGACCGCGTTTAGCCGGAGGGTTAACCCCTCGAGTTCTCATCGCTGCAGTTGCTCAATGGTAATAGTGTTCTCTTCATGCGTTGATGCCTCAAGGTCGCCTACCACTGGAATGGATGTTGTCACTGCTGCATGTGCTCTTTCACACTACAGTATAATTTTCACCGGGCAACGGGATTGCCCGCAGAACCTCGCTCCACGAAATCAGTACAGGACAATAGTACATTGAGAGTTGTGACTAGAAGTATATTGTTGCAATTGAAAGACCTGTTTAAGCGATAGTCGAGACTACGCCGTGTTCTGAACTGACTATGCTCGACATAACACTAAGCTGTCACAAAACGGGACTGTGATATATCAATACTCCATCAAAGCGAGTTTCTTGCCAATCGTTCGTTTCCTTTGTTCTACCTGTTGAGCAGGCGTAGGGTCTTCCTTCTTCTTGAGCGCCTGCAACAGCATGCCTGCGTCAAAGAAGCCATCTGTAATACAAATATTAGCACAAAATTCAACAATACCAGCTGAATCAACTTACATCCGCCAAGTCCGTCATCGTCCTCGAATCCTGTATCGTTAGACAACGGCGTCGATGCACCCTTCTGTTCACCATCCGACTTCTGAATTTCGGTCTTGATAATTCGTCCTTGAGACTTCCTTCGGCCGAACTGGCCAACCTTCTCTTCGAGCTCACGGGCACGAGTGCTCTTGCCGGCACCGCTGTCTCGGGGCTTAGTCTGTCGAAGCAGCTTGCGAATTTCGTTCATGTATGATTCGAGTCCATCCATAAACCGACGGGTTTGTCTATGCTTACTGCTGCAGCAGACAGCGATTGTTTCATCCTTGATGATGTAACCAATACCAAATCCGTCCCCAGACACTGGACCAAACCCGAAGTGTCTCAGCGCTGGGTTACCACAATTCGATGTGCTCAAGATTGTGTTGTTGATTCTCTCCCAGCCGGGATCTGCGAACAGAGAGGGCATTTGGTGGACTGACGGTCCTGGAGATCGACTGGCAGACCCGTTCACCGAGTGCGAGTTCTGCTCCTCAACCCTCTTCGGGCTGCCCAGGTCGCTCAGATCTGTAGGGCTTGCATCTCTGGGTGAGCTGAAACCTGTGCTGCTTGCTGCATATGCGCTTTCTTCATTGACCTTACGTTGCCACACACAGTACAATGCATACAAATGTCGGTCTGAGCCTTGAGCTTTACTACAGTCTTTTGTGACTGCCGTATGCTTCTGAGTGGCCGCTTTCAGTGCATCTATTTTCTTGGCTGCTGGGTTCTCGGCCCAAAACGTCTTGACGAAATTTGTGCTCTCGGGGGTAACGGAGCGAATGGCCTCCGTCCGACCGTGTAAGAACATCTTGGTCATGGCTGGCTCATATGTGTTCTCAATGCGTCCGTACAACCCATAGTAAGCCGCTTGGAATGCCATTTGCACGAACGCATCAGGTGAGAAGCCCATGGATGTGATAAAGTTTTTGCCATACCCCTTGAAATCCAGAGTTTGAAACTCATTCTGGTTGATTAAATCTGCCAGCCGTGTCTCGGCAAAGCGCAGCGCAATTTGCAATTCCGGAATCATCTCCCATTCTAGTTTATGAGGTGTAGTGCTGACATCGCCGAAGCTCTCAGGGTCACGCTTCGATGGATCGGGGCTTTGACTTGTCCATAATGTCGGTGCTTGGCCATTGATCAACTTTGCGTATCGTAGGATGGTATCGGTGTATACATCGCTGGCAAATCGCAAGACAGTGTGGCCATCGACACCAGTGTGCTCAAAGTTGATGCCAGCACTACCGTTTTTGCAGACAATGATTTGCAACTTGTCATACCATCTGTTTGTGCAAGTGCCGACTTGTACACCCTTCACTACCTCATTAGTGCCACAAAGCATGTTACCACATAGTTGAGAGACATCGGCCGGCTCAGTGTAGTCCAAGCAGACGATGAAAAGACCTGAATCGACAATGTTTAAACATTCAGAATTTGCAGATCCTTCCTCCCGTGTAAGGAGATCTCTCAGGCCCGACCATGTCTTCCTGTTCTCTGTACTGAGTACTCCGATAGCCCCCTTCGCAGCTTCTTGTATCGGTGTCTCGTCTGCATCATCGACAATCGACTTCAGGTTGAGAGCCATATCCTTTTCTGTCATGATCAGATCATTGTTATGGTCGAGCACGTCGAACCAGTAGAACTGTCCTCGACACATAACAACAATATGCTTAGCATCCGAGTCTTGCCCGATGACACAGCCATTATCTGTTGGTACACGAGCAGTTCCGAACATGCGAGAGTATTGGTACATGTCAAGTGGCTGGCCACGAATGGTATCGGGCGGCAGCTCCTCTTTTCTGACTGCCCTGACGAAACATAAGGCCGATATTATCAGAGATGCAGCTCTTGTGACTTGGTTGTTCCTAGCCGGCGTGGGATCATCTTCCAACAAGAAAAATGGGTTCAGGTTGAGCACCACCGGGTTGTCGTAGTTCAAGTACGAATCGTACCAAAACTGCTCGATATAGCTCGATTTTCCTTCTGCATATGCTTTCAGCCTTTCTTGCAAATCCTTTCCCTCGTGTTGTATGAAATCCTTTGTGGCAGCTTTCGTCTCCTCGTGTTCTTTCGAAGGTTGTAGCGGTGCTAGTACTTCGAGGTACTTCTTGATCGACGACTCTAGATCAGGTATGGGTAGCTTGGGGAGCTTGTCTTGTGCCGCATATGTGATGCCCGGACTGACTCCATTCTTGACACTGTTCTTCAAGGGTTCCTGTGCATCTTTCTGGAATGCCTGCGTGGCTTCCTTCGCATTTTCCAGCGAGCGTTTAGCGTCATCGACGGCCATGCCGGAGGCGCAGATCAAGGACTCGTTCAAGGAGCTCGGGCTGGTAAAACGTCGGATTCCTGTTTTGGAAGGCATTGTCAGAGAGTGAATTCAAGAGTGAAGCGGCGCGACCACAGTCTCAACATTCAGCAGACGCAGGGCGGTACGGAAAAAGTAATGGCAGTCTTGATGATAGTACGACGGCATTGAGGCACTGTCGAGGCAATCCTCTGAGCAAAGAAAGAAGTTTTCCTTCAGCCGCGGGATATGGTCTGAATGTAAATTGGCTTCATGACTTCCCAGCTTCCAGGGCACATCTCCAAATCACGAGGGGTCAAACAAAGGTCGAACGGGCTGACATGTGCACGTGCACTTCATCGCGACCAGGCAAGCCAGTATGATAGACTTGGACCATCTGACTCGCGGAGTGACTCGGAATTGTCACTCTGAGTTGGAGGGAAAAGAGCATTTGCAATGGAGTGTAGCGATTTTCTCGGCGGAAAGGAGGCCTACCAAGGGATTAAGAAGTGTGGTTGTGGAGTAGCACGGAACGCGGTTGATGTTGTTGTTGTACGCCGGAATTGGGATCGTATGTACGAGTATGGCGAGCTGCGACGGGGATTATAAAAGACTCGGCTATATATATTCGAACAACTGAGATTGACCTTTGTTGTATTTGAGCCACATGGCTGCAAATCGTGTGACCTTCCACTGGGCCCTGCCAGTAGTAATGCAGCCGCTCATCGACAAGCTCTCGCGGATCAGCATATGGTGGGGGGAGATGGGAGTTGACGTAGGAGCACAGAGCTATCAAGAAGTGCACGGCATAGCTTTGCATCGATCTGGACATATGGAGAATATTTGTGGCATGAGTTTCGTCCTTTGTTTGTTTCGTGCTTCTATCCCTCGGTCTTGTTCCGAGCCAGGCTTCCATACACGACGACCAAGACACCAGGTCTTGATGTTGTCGCACTCTAAGCATGGTTTAATGTACTTGTTGCGAGCTGGACGACTCGTGGGTGGCGGAATCGTCCTTCCGAGCCGAGAATTCTTGACAGATCCGGACGCGGCTCAAAGGTTCTGATCGGGGGCAGCACTTGTAGGAGCCAAGGGAGTGTGGCAGCACTATCGATAAGCAAGAGAAGGGCTCGAACCGTCAATCAATTTTGCCGGTTGCGAAGACAGGCTTCACCTTCATATGACCACTACACAACATCTAGAACAATCGATGTTGATGTTGTCTGTCGAAGCACGCATCCCACTGGTTAAGATGCGCCAGTTTCCTGTCAGTATACGAGACCTGCACATCAAAAAGGTGTTGGTTAGCATGGTGGATTCCAGATCAGTGGTGAAAGCTTCCAAATTGACGAGTGGCAACGTCGATCGAACACCGAAAATGGCGCTCCCCACAAAATCGACCCCAGACTTTTGTTTTGATCGACGCAGTGATGATAAGTGAGCTACAACAACCACTGGAATTTGCTTATAACTGCCACGAACATCCATGTTGTACCAGCATGCAGTACAAGAGGTACGGAGTGTTACAGAAATCCAGCGAGAGACATTATTGCAACATGAGATCGAGCTCTAGGATTAAACTGTGCCCATGTTGCATTGTGCAATTCTTCGGTACCGTTTAGCTGTCACTCCTAACCAAATCTAACCATGTTTTCATCGCATGTACTTCCGGTCCCGAGTATGATTCATGTGAGCTAGGTATGGTAAGCACGGTTCATCCCAACTGGTAGACGAACTAATTGCAAGGAGGAACCGGGTTATTCCAGAAATCCGTATTACTGAGACTGATGTTGGCAACCTCTACCTCGGTAATATTGCCCAAAGATTGTTCGAGCAGTTGGGGCCTGAGGAGAACAAAGCAAAAGAATGACCGTGTACAGGTTGCGACTATATCAAGCATTCGTTCACCGGGTGTGGTGCCAACCAGTTCTGCCACTTCATCTGGTGGTAAGCTTGCACGCAGTCCCAGCGTATCGACAAGCAATGGAAAATCTGTGTAACTTGCATGCACTGTGCCATCAACAGATGCTTGCACTTTCGACGCCTCGAGATGGGGCCACATGTCGACCCACGAAGAATCTGTTGTCTAGTTTTTGCCTTCATGAGCCAGCATCATAAAGGGCCGAGTGAGGCCATCCTGGATGACCGTGCCGAAGGGAGTGCCATCGAGGTCAATTCCACTGAGAAATCTTACATCGTTCAACATTGCAGATGCAGCGGTAGCACTTCCCAGTGAGTGGCCAGCGATGAAAATAGTCTTGAGATTGATAGAACCATACAAACCGGTAAGGAGGGACTCGGTGGATGTGGTGTTGTGCAGCTGATCAACCACAAACGTAACATCCTGTGTACGAATGTCCAAGGCCATCTCGATTTGATCTGAACTCGTAATGTTTGCCGCAGGAACATACGATCCATCCGGGAATTGGACAATGGCGGCATCGTGAGGGTGATCAACGGTGATGACCACAAACCCTTGAGCAGCCAGTGACTCCGCTATTGCGCTGCAAATCAAACGAGAATTGCCCAGTCCAGGAGAGAAGAGAATAACGGGAAGATGCAGATGGGGCTCGAACACAGACATGCTATCATTCTCTTTGCATAGCGTCAATTGAAAGGCTTCAAATGTTCCGTTGGGAATACTCTCCTCGGCGTACAATTGATCATATACGGAAGCTGTAAGTGGTGGCATATATGGAACCTCGACTTCCTGACGGTCTGTTCTCGTGAATGTGGGAAAGAAGACTGATAGCATGATGCGTCTGCTCTGTCCATCTGGGTCGAAAGGATCTGACAAGTTGTTGTTGACGACTTCCTGTACGGTACAGGCTACTCCAAAGCTTCCATTGGAGGGAGGTAGAGTGACGATAGCAGCTATCGAGCTTTGAATACAACAGAGTGCCGTAAGAGCAAGACTTTTCGACCACTGCATGTTGAATGTAAGAGCTGCCTGTGTGTAGAGAGGATGCAGAGGGATTAAAACATGAAACTGTGCTCTGATGAGGCAGGTTAATTTATATACACCTACACTCTTCCCATGCTGGCTCTGTCTGCTTCATTAGCACATGTATCAAGACAACTGACGGCCCAGCCATTTGTACATCATCAGCGATCGCGAGACTATTTTGTCTTACCAGCCATCCGTATCTCGAACTCTGATGCTAGTATGGCATTGAACTACATTATGGTTAGTACTGACTTACATCAGAATGCCAATGAGGTATGGAACAGAAAAGCTTACGCTCAGATCCCTGTTAGCCCGCATCAGCCTCGCTCATATCGAACTCGAAGTGGTAAGACGTAGGAGAGTCAATTGACATCCTCTCCGCTCGTATGAAGAACAAAATGCCAAATACGAGTAGACAACAAAGCAAATGCTTAAATTGGCAGTGGAAATCAAATGATAGCTTCCACAGTCCACATTGAATCCAACAAACATGCTGTCGGCAACCAAATGCGCTGGCCCCCTTGACCAAAGAAAGCGTCGAACACGATGCATCGAATGCTCATTAAGCCACCTGAAGGTGAGACAGCATTCTTCATAGGCTACTGATATTGACCGGACCTAGTGCTCAGGCAGAAAACCTTGCACGAATTGTATGCGAAAGCAGATCTTGTGTTCATTTCCTGTTCGAAACTTAATTATCAAGTTAGGCCCCGCGAGGTTCACAATCAAGCAGGAAGACGTTCTTGCCGCGAAGGCTGCACCGCACATTCATACCATCAAACTGACGAGTGGTGAAAGATATGTAGCTCATTTCTTCTCGATCTTCCTACCTCAAAACACATTTAGTCAGAGGCTTACGGCATCATCGACGGCAATCCAGACCAACCTCGTCTTGCATGAAAGCACACTAGATATTGTGGCAGCGATTGGTGCACTACATTGTGCATACAAGGCCTCATCTGACAGCAGAAGTCTTGCCCATGATGCTCTGCGTCTATATAGCCACGCAATCAACACGCTTGTGTTGGAGATCATATGATCCACCCAAGAAGACTTACCAAGTCTCCTATGGAGTTCTTTCTTTCTTGGTTTGTTCGAGGTGGGACTTGTATGCACTGGTATTGGTCGAGTGAGAGCATTAATAATTTGCAGCTAATGTGCAGTAACTCGGGAGAAGGCTGGTTACAGCATATGTCAAGCGGGACCTCAAAGATACTGCAATGCCTAACACCGGACGGTTGTCGATCTGGTGCCGGAAGAGCGGTGCTACTAGAATTCCGCGTTTTCGAGGTTGCCCGTGCCATGCTCTTCTCAAAGCCCTCCTTCTCGGCGACAAACCGCTGGCAGTATCTCATAAGAGACTTATAGCTGGACACCTACGCCCACCAATGGCGTCCATTTGAGGATCTCTCGACCCTGATGACACTGATCTCAGATCTATGTGTTCGGTGAGCCATATACGAACCACTTGAGACATTACACTCACCTTCCATGCAGTGTTCACGAATTCGTTTACAATACTCCAGTCTCCATAAGACACAATGCATCCCCATCCATAACCCTCGCCGAATTTGCCCAAGAAGGTCTCCAACTCAAATCAGCCCTAACCACCTGGAAAACAACAGCCTCAGCCTAGTCTCCTCGCGAACACCTACAAAACGATCAGCGCACGATCCTAGCGTGGACATACTACTCCGCATTCTCAATCTACCACTCCGTAATCTATGACTACTCCACCATATGGTCCAGACACGAAATCCCTGCCCCAACTCTCAACCACCAGGAAGTCGAATCTCACGTTGAAAGTATCATAGAAATGAGTTCTCTCACAGAAACGCAAACTAAGTAGAATCGCAGGTTTAGCCCTACTATTACCATTACGAATAGCCGGTGCTCGCGCCACCAGTGACGAGCAAAGAATGACGATTTCGGCGTTGGTTGCAGGTGTTAAGCGTACTTACAAGACGGCAGCAGCTATGCATGCTGATCTGGTAAATTTACGGAGCAACAGAAAGCATCAGTGAAGAGAAGGGTTTATAATATTGATAGAAACGGTAATAGAAACTCCTTCGTGACAATAAATCAGTAACAGTAAACTTGTATGGCGAAGAAAGTTCGCGTCTACTAGTCAATCAAGTGCTAGCGTGCTCGAAGACTACAAGATTGGGAAGCCCATGTCCCTAATCATGCCACATAGAGCCTTGAAGGTCAATGAAGTTTTGCTATAAGCGCCTGCGCAATTCGAAATATAAAGGTTTCCACGAAAGCAACGCTTCGGGATCAAAAGAACAAAAAAACAAAAAATCGTACCCTTGAGGCCATCCCAAAGCAGTGCCATGTTTGCAGCACGAACGACTGACCTTCGTCGCGGCTGAATAAGTAGCAATGTCGTGCTTGGCGCGAAGTAGCTTGTCACAAGTGATAGTAGGTTCTCGTCGGCCACCTACAGAAAGATAGGCGCCTGCCCAAGCGGAGCAAGAACATTCGCAGCATACTCCCCCCCAAAGTTCCCTATTCACAAAAATTAGCAAACATCTCCCAACTCAAGAAAAAGAGAAGAAAACGTACCAGCAGGACCATAATTACAAACTGTAAAATACGGCGCCACATCCCCACCCACATTCCCCAATCCGCCCTCACCACAAAACTGCGTAAAACACCCTACCTCACTCGTCCCCTTCCAAACAATCTGACTAAAATGGCCCCATCTTTCAAAGTTCGTCATGTCAGGGTCTTTAGTCCCGCCGTACGGACGGGGGTAGAACATGATTTCGTCGTTGTACATTTGGTTTGTTATCATTTTGGGGACGTCAGTTCCAATAGCGCCGGCGCCGATGTTTTGGCCGTAGGATATGCCGCTGCCCGCCGTCATGTTGTGGGCGTAGTAACAGGAGGAGGCGATTTCGGCGGCGATGGTGGCCAGGGTGGAGGACCAGGTTAGGGGAGGTGAGGAGTGGTTTGTGCGGTGGAGGTTGTGTTGTTCTAGGATTGGGGCGGCGTAGGATGAGAGGGTGCTGGTGGGGTTTTGTTGGGTTGAAGGGGTGGAGGATGTGCTGGTGCTGGTTGGTGGAGTTGCTGCTTGTGTTTGTGAGACTGATTTGGTGATGGTTTTGGTGATTGTTGTGGCTTTGGATGAGGATGATTTGGTGGTACGAGTCCTGTGTGACCAGTGGCTGTGTGATGCTGTAACGGTGATGGTTGCAGTCTCCAGGATTACATCAGTGATTGTAGATCTCTTTTCTTTCTGGACTGGAGAGGCGCAGGCCATGTTAAGTAGCGCAGCTGCGAGAATGCTTGACAACTTCATTTTGGATGTTTTCAAGGTTGTCAGTAGGACGAGGTTAGCGATAGTTCTGGGTTGGGTACTGAAAGAGTGTGATAAGATGTGCGTCAGAAAAGAAGAAAACAGGTAGTCTGCTAAACAGAATCTCGACTTTTATCTTGGTCGAAGTGAAAATGGCTGAAGTAGAAGTGAAAGAATGAAGAGTCCAGGGCAACTCCAAAATGAGTGAAGAGCGCACGAAACTGGCAAGAGAATGTGGTAAGAAACGAGTGACTAGTTGGCCAAAGACGGACGGGATCCAAGCAGGAGTGGTCTGGTCAATATATACTCTTTCGAGTCTTCCGTGAAGGCGTTGGATGTAGTGCTAGACCCGACTGTGCCTGCAGGATATTGCCAAGGTGGACTCTGACAGCTGCCTGCAGCCAAGATGGTCACTTCGGGAGAAGAGAAAATGAGGGACGTGGAAAGAGAGTGTATGTTGAATTTGAAGGCTTCGTGATATTCAAGATGATACAGATCTTGGACGTCTGACACGCAATCTTACCTTGAAACACTTACTTGATCGGACGATATTAGGTGACTTCGAAATGGGGTTTGGTAGAGTTCGTGCGTTTTTCTCTTTCATGCAATCACAGTAGGAATTGATAAGAGGACAGACCTTGATAGGACGTGCTTGTATGGAGCGCATTCCAGAATATTGGGCTATAGCGTGGTCAATATCAACAAAGCTACTATGTGCCAATTAAAGATGTCTTTCATAGAAAGAATAGGTTGAATGGGCTTTGTCTGCGGAATGCTGTTGTCAGGTAGTGCAAGCCTGGACCCAGCTTTAAACGACGCCGTGTTGCTGATCCGAGCGTCTCTGCATTTCATTGTTTGTGACCCGGTGTTTCCAATTTGATCATGCAATAAGTTTGCCTTGTTTTACTCCTCAACCGGCTCCAGTGTAGTTTGCGAGTTGGCAAAAGCCTGCTAGATCGATGAGACGATACAGGCATGCCAAATGAGCGTGGACCACATGGCAATCGGGTATCTGCCACATTCGAAGTGTCGGGCTAGCGAAGAGGGCCATCAGTATGACTGTGCTGGGCAGTAGGTACTCTCTACGCGTGGGAAATGCCACAAGGTGTCGTCTCCTAGCGAAGTTGATGAAACATGGAGAATCAAATGCCGTCGTTGAGTCGGAATATTCGACTTCTGGTACCTGCGTTAGCGTGTTTCTTGGCTCGCTTCCCCTACCAATCGTTCGAGTCCCTCATCCGTGCTTGTATCATGTCCCACCACCACCTACATGTAGTGACATGAAGTTTTGCCCTCCAGAATTAGACTCGACAATCTCATTACCAGATCTAGCTAGGTCGTCGTAGTGATACGATAAATCCTGATGTAAGAACGCTGTTCAAGACCGCTCGGGGGCTTTTGTTCACTGTCCCAGCTGGTTCCGGCTTACTGCCTACAGTATACAAGCTAACACTGATGATGTATGTCGATACGATGTTACACTTCGCAATTCCAAGAGGCGTTCTGGTTGTAAGTATGAAATGGAAGTTCATTCCTAGAGTACTACAAGTAATGGACTATTGAATGACAGGGTGCAGCAGTTGCCTGCTGAACATGGTCTGCAAAGCAAAATCCGTAGCTGACATACAGTGAACGAAGCGAACCGAAAAGGTACCAAGATTCCACGCTCACCATGTGGAAGTGCCCAGGTACCCAGGTTGACAGGCGTGATTGACAGGATGGGTGGTGTATCAATATCTGTATTCTGGATGAGGTACGGTAGAATGCAACGCGATCTTCACGAATGACTGTCCCAGATGGAACTGATTAGCAAGACTTCGCTGGAAGCTGTCCTTGGGTGTGGTAACTTTTAGTCTGAATGAAATGCTCTCCGAGGTCAAAGAGCATAGATTGTTAAAGATGGCTATTTGCACTGCTTGGGGAACATGAAGATTACCTAGTCTGAGAAAGAGCGGTTTTGTTTCGCCCCTCCATCACGAATGCTTTCTGCGATTAGCACATCTGTGCCATTCCATATGAGTTCTCCATATCTGGCAGGCACGGTCCAGTAACTAGGATGAATCTGCCATGTGTTCGAACATTTCGGATCCTGCTTGCCTTTCCTTACTCAACGTGGTTTTGAACACCACATACCACACTGAGTCTGTTCCACTTTCTTTGCAAGATCAATATGTCACTGGTCGCTGCTGTACTTTCACCATACTGCGGCGAACGAACGTCCAAGGTTGTCTTTGAACCATCACATGAGAGCGACGGCACTGCTGCAAGCTGTGGCAGGCTGATACTGTCCACCAGCATCGGATCAAGACTCCAAGCCTCAAACGTCATAAACGCCTACTTTATCTGATCACCATTGTACTTGCGGTGCTGTACCGTCATTTCGTGAAAGATGCTGCCGTCCAACACACGTCGTGCGTCGTCTTTTCTGATGATACCATCCTCAGGCCATAGCATCACATATGTCATACCCCCTGTGAAAAAAAGAATGTTAGAAATTGATTAGTCACATGCAGGTGAGCAGGAACTTACATTCGAACAGATCAGAGATCTGACCAAAGATATCCCATGCAAATCTGTGGTTCCGAATGCCATTGTATCCTTCCTCAAAAGTCACGCCACCCTTTCCAGTCCGATCATTCTTGTCGAAGAATTCGTCGAGGAACTGCGGCCGGTAATGGCCATCGTTGTCGAACGCCAGCGTACTACTTCCATGCTTGTTGTGATGAATGTTGTGAATCCAAACTCGGAACAAAGGATCTGGAATCAGGAAGAACCATGGTACAGTACCCCAAGACTGAACAAGGTGAAGAAAGCAAGTAAAGAACAATGACAGTCGAATACCCCAGCCAAAGTCACGACATGTACGCCATGTATCGATAGGCCATATCACACCGTCGTTGTCTCTGTCGAAGAAAACACAGTGCTGCTCAAGGACCTAGGGAGGGATATGTCAGCAGGATAAATCTTTCACAGTACCAAACTCGCACATACTGTCTTCTTCCTGCTGTGATAGCCATACGGATCATTCTTGCTTTTGACCGGAGCCTCCCTTGCTACAGCAACATTGGCACGATGGTCGGAAGAAGTTGTAGACAGATCGTGCTTCTCTCCAGTACGCGAAGGTACCAGCTGTTCCGTCTCTGGCGGCCCCGCAATAACACTCCGATATCTCAGTGTAATGATTGGCGCTGTAGTGGTTGTTGTCGCCGACATGTTGCCTCTCGGTACCTCAAACAAGATAAACAGACCGATGTACTACAATAAAGCCCAGGAATAACGAAAGGAGTGACAAAGAAGCGGTCGCCGCAGCACGAGACTCAAAAACCTACACCTTCTGAGGTTGAATATTCTTTATATTGTGATTGGCTGGCCGTTTCACGAGGCTTTAAAGACCAATCATGTTGACGTCAGCATTTATGTGATGATCTAAAAAGTCAGGGTCCGAGGTCCACAATTCAGGCACATGCCGAAGCTTGCCTTCCATCCACTCACAAGACCACTTGGAGGCTGAAGTCTTTGCTTCAGGGTCCTTGAACTGTTGTGGCAAGTGGTTAATCAGGACCTTAGGTAGGTTTCGCCAAGCCTGTGCATGGGAAGCAACCTCATATTGGCATGTGATCCTCGATTTCCACCACTGTCTCTATCTGTTCTTACCGAAGAGCATATGCAATTCTGCAGACATTGTAAGAACAACAGGGATCTAGAAATGGGAAGAGGTGCAAATCGAACGGGAGGGACGACCGACAGTGCTTCAGGCATGTGCTTTCCTACACAATACTGCGCTGTATTTTCTCATTGACTGCTTCCTGCCATGTACTATGCAAACCAGAACAGGTGTATCGGAGTACTGTAGGCGCTGGGTAATGAAACGAGGGAGTTCTTGACCCTTACCATGCATACATGATACTTGTATGTGCACAACCATAGGCGGTCACAAAAATGTATATGGATGGAACAAGCTTTGTGAGCACTCGATTGATCTTCAGTCGTCACTTTCATTCAACCCTATCCAGGAATACCTCATGGCACGCAGTGATTTCCTTGGTTCTAATTCAAAATCGCCTTGTAAAACCCAGCCCCGTGCTGTATCCCTCAACAACCTTAGCATGCTATCCTTCAACTCCGCGCTCATATCTATCAAAATGATGCACATGCCCAAGACAAGTCGCGATGTAGCAGACTTCGTGGGGTAGAATCCTCATCACAACGCAGACGGTTCTATCTTCAATCCCCGAGTCGGACCCATGTAAATCCAACGTAGTAAATCTCGCGTACCTCTCACATCTCATCTCTCACTCCCCCAACCCAGTCGCTCCAGCTCGTCCCCTCCCTCCACCCCTCACAACCACGACACTATCCGGAAGTCGACCATCACCATCACCACTCCCCACCTCCTTTTCAGTCTCAGCCCCACCACCAAAAGCACGATCCTTCTGCTCCCGAATAGCCCGCTTGACCTGCGACATCGACCGCCCAACAACAATGTCCGAATAACTCGTTGGCGGATAACAAGTTCCATCTCTACTGCGTCTTGTCGATGAAGATGTCGGTCTTCGATTGATAGCCGCGACCATATCGTTGTACGCTTTGCTTGACTGCATACCTGCGCCTGCACCTGCGCCTTCACCTGCGCCTTCAGCTCCACCTCCAGACTGCGACGACGATGCCGAGAGACTGTGCGCATGCGAGCGGATGTCAAAATATCTATCGAGTTTCGCAGGGGAGCCAGAGTACAAACTGAGACTAGAGCGGAGTGGGCTGGCGGAGCGAGCGCGGACGGAATCGCGGCGGCGGGTGAGCGTGGGACCATCGTTTGCAAGGTCGACGGATTCTGAACTTGAGTTGTTATTGACTGCTGCGACGATGTTGATGACTCGAGGTGTTAGACTGTGGCGGCGGAAGGATTGGAAGTTTATTGGACGGGCTTTGCCTATGTAGAGTGTTTCGGGGGCGGTGGGGGTGGTGGTTTTGTCGTCTGGTTGGGTTGCTGTGGTTGAGGCTGTGGAGTGTATCGAGGAGGAAGAAGAGTTGCGGTTGTGGTTGTGGTTGTCGCTGTTGCTGATTTTTAGGATTTGGGAGGGGATCAGGGGACATGGTTGGGTTGGCGAGATGGGGCGTGGAGGTTGTGTGTTGAAGATGCTGTGGGTTGAGTAGCGGGTGATTGCGAGACCTATTTTTGAGGCTGAGGGTTGATGGTTCGATGGTGGAGATGTAGTGGATGTGAGTGTTTCGGCGGAGGTACGTGGGAATGAGGTGTCGTTTGGTGCTGGTGGAGTGCGGAACGGGTCGGAGAGCACTGAGGAGGCGATTGTGGTATCACTTGTCTTTTGGACGTGGCCTCGTCTATCGTCTTCTTTGTATTCTTGTGGTGGAGCTGGTGTAGGTGTTGTTGCTCGCGCAGCAATAGTATGACGGAGTGTGTTCACATCTGATGGCATGTGTGCGAGATCGTCGGCTGTGAATGCTGGACCTGGTTCGCCAATTTCTAGAGCTGGAAAGTTCTCGTAGCTTCCTGCTCCGCTGATTTCGCCGGTCCTCTTGTCTGGTGGAGTGTCTTCAGACCACGGTGTAGGTTCGTATGGTGAGTCGTGTACATTTGACTTTTTGCGGAAACATAAGACACGGCGATGGTAGCACATGAAGACAGCGAGGACGAGAACAACTGCGCTGATCGCGCCGACAACTGAACCGACGACAATGGCACGGTGAGAGGCATTCGAAGAAGTAGTTTGTGTGCTGTGTGTGGGAGCTGCGCAGGATCCGACCAGTGAAGCATTGCAGGTCACGGTCGGTGTTGTTAAGATGGTCTGTGGTAGGGTGGGAGGTAAAATTGAAGACTGCAGCATGTGGTCAGTTCTGTCACAAATCGCGATGCACGACGACTTACTATAGTGGTTATAGAACTGCGCACAAGAGTGTTGCCGTCGATGGATGTTGCCATTACAACCGTGGTAGATGCCGTGATTGGTTCGCTACTGGCAGACTCTGAAGGTCTATATGTGGATGTGGATGTGAGTGTAGTCGTAGCCTGATTTCCATTGGTCTTCGACGAAGAACTTATCACGATTGTCGTCGAGCCATTAGGGACAGATTCTACTGTTGAGGATCCAGGTGTGACAAACATTGCTGTTGAATTGGCTGCTGAAAATGAGCGGTTGAGAGACTCTGACTGTGACAACAGAAGCGAAACTGTTGACGAAGATAGGAATGTCAGGCTTTCGTCAATCTGCGATGATCCAGGATGAGGATCAAAGAACGCAGATAATGGTAGGCCAACCAGAGTTTCAAGTCGAGTAAGTGGTAATGACCAGAGATTCTCGCTGGTCGGACCAGGAAATTGGTCAAGCTGACTGTCTGTAAGAGGTATACGAGTGATTGCTTTTGACACTAGCAATGTATTGGTTAATGCAGATGCTTGAGCGGAGGAGGAGGAGGACGCGTCGACATGTGCAGTACTGGTCGAAAGTGAACGCATTCTGAAGGTAGTGTATCTGTCTAGTGAAGGTGATGAATGAGTCGCCGGAGCTTCGATGATATTTACCCTAACAGCGACAGTGGGAAAGGGACACTCGTAGATCAAATCGGTATTCTTGAAGTCTTTGATATTAAAGCTGCGAACCACAGTAGTACTCACATCTATGTCAACGCAATCAATGGGATCCCATGCTAGGTGACATTAGTATTTTGGACTGCGCAACACCTTGATTTCAGATTCACCCCAGTGTCGTTGGTTGTATCCCGTTCCCAGTATGCAAACGCAACTTCGCCGTTGTGCAATGCCGTCTCTTCTATCTATGCAGGTAACTGTCTTCCTAGATCCCGATTCAACGCCATCGCTGTGCTAACCAACAAATGTTATTATATCTACGTTATCGTCTTCTGCTGTTTAATACACATACTGTGATACGGTCAGTTCTGCCTATGACACTAGCTTGTCGCGCACTTACTGGAATAAATAAATATGGCACTTGCCTCTCATACTCTACCCAAGCAGCGCCGTACTTTGTTCGGCACCTCTGAATATCTCGCATAGCACGATGTATAATCATAGCAGTGAAGAAGACAGGATAAAACCACGGAAACGGTGATCTGAAGCCCGTTACCGCTCCCCATGAAAGGGCGAAGAAAAGATCGCAGGTGTAGTGAACCTTACGAGCCAGACCATCTATCAAAAGTTAGCACAATAGTTTCATATCTTTACTGCAGCAAGCACTTACACCACCCATCAGCAAGCAAAGGACCTGCTTCCGATGGAATAGTTTTGGGGTTCTCAACATGGGCCCATGGCAGAGGTGGAAAGGTCCATCGAAGGGTACCTGCACCTGACAGCTCATTCTTGAAACGGTTCTTCTGACCATTGCACGTGTCCCATATCCAATAGACGAACAAGTAGAGGAAGTGGTACGCTATGACAGCATACGTGTTCCAAGGTGAATCCTGTGGATCATGGTTGGCCAGATAGATGGTGCAATGGCAGTAGCTAAGAGGTACACCGGCCATATTCCAGAAGATCAGCATAAAGCCCCACTTCTCGAAATACATATCCCAAGTGGGCGGGATGAGCTCTTCACCCTTTGAGCATGCATTGGCGTAGAGGAAATGCGCAAGAAGAAGCAGTGATGCTTCTGCCGAAATATAGCCGTATCTCTCGTATTGTCTGGCGCACATGCCCAAGGTGGTAAGGTATAGAATATACCACGGAAGTCGTACCTCGAAGAACATCTTAAAGTCAAGGATTCCGAACATCCGGGGGTTTAGCTCTGCGCCCATGAAGAAATCGTAGATGTGGTCTCCTGTCATTCGATGTTGCTTTCCTCTGTAGAGAGCAGAAACATATGCCACAACGGACACACCAATACCGGATAATATTGCAACTGACATGACAGGCCCAAACTCGTCGATGATAGTGTAAAGAGGGAAAACGCCAGTGAAATGCAGCCCTAGAGCAACAGCATTGGTGATCCAGAATGAGAAGATTCCGGAACAATAATAGGGTAGTTTTATGTTATTTGCGTGCGGCAGAGGCTTGCCACTCGTCCAGACGCCTGGTGCAAAGATGTAGAGGAAGCACTCGAACGCAAAGAACACCCAATACATCGCCCATGCCTTAGCTGAAGGATACGCTCCCGTGTAAGCCAGGTTAAGCAAGTGTTTCAGGAATGCTGTCATACTCTGGCCAGGGACTCGAGATGGGAGGTTACCGTTGTAGTATGTGGCTCCAATCCACATGTAGTACATGAGCAGTGGAAAACCAGCCATTATGCACGACACTCCGAACGAGCCTCCAAACTCCTTGTGTCCCGAGCGGTCAATCTTCGGGTCCGTACCGACTTCCCACCCGTCAATTACTCTAGCGTTCGTTGGTCCCTTCGCATGACCGTTGAGTTGGCCATCATCGACCCGGTTTGCAGTGCCATTCGTATAAATCCCAGCGGGCTTCTCTTCACCTTCATACCCCCTCTGACCCAAACCGACAGACCTGAGTCGTGGACCCTCAGAGACAGTCATCCTCTCATCATTTCCCGACTGTGCATCGGAATCGTCTGGAGTTATCATAATTGACTTGCGCGAGCGGGCCTTCTTGAAGGCACCGGGTGTCTCCACGAATCCAGGGTGGTCCGGCTTTCTGATATAGTTAGTTGATGTTCGCGTAAAGCTTCGATTTGTTACTTTGGTGTTATGCCAGACTGGCTTCGAGTTATAGTCATAATCACTGCGAAAGAACGACTAATAGCATAGTATTGTCGCTACTTGTAAGGAATGGGACGGCCGAAGCCAAAAGCTGCAGATATGAAGTACATATTGCGGCAGAAATGCGTTGAACGACTAAAATTTGGCGTCCTTCTCGTCGCAGGAAAGCCGGACTTGCCGCTCAAAGGAGGATCCAGGCCATTGCCGGTGTACAGTAGACGTTGAAACCCACCAATCACAACAACTCATTTTAAGATTGTCAATAAGACGGCATTGATGAAAAAACCAATTCGAACAAAGCAGCATCCATTCCTTGGTCAGCACGGCTACAGTAGACTGAGTACAACAGAAGGAAATAGGACTCGTGAACCAACAACATTCACTCGTTCGTTAACAATTAGGGACAACTCTTGCATCTAAGAGCAGGCTGCTGCTCGAAATTGTATATAGATATTATCACTATCTCACGACTCCTAGCGTTCAATATAAGAGCTGTTATGTCAAGACCACTTATCTCATGCTCCTCGCCGCACATTGGTCGACATCAAGGTTATTTTCTTCTTCTTGTTCTTCTTCCCACCTGGTGGAGCCGAGTGCTTTGAACTGCCTTCGCCGACTTCACTTGCAGCAACCAAAGCAACTGCATCAGCCTCGTCGAGCAGATCCTTCTCCCAATCCTGTAGCCAACCATCATCCACAGCTGGTTGAAGCTGCACATGATGCAAAGGCGGCGTTGTTGACGCGACTACTGTCGTGCCCCAGACTGTTCTAGGTCTATCAGGACTGGTACCTGGACTGGCCAGAGTCGCGAACGAAGAGTGGCTCCGTTGATTTGACCACGGCGGTGTGTTTGCGAGGTCCCCTTCCACTAGAGGCGAAGTGCTCATGTCGTGTAGAGGAGCAAAATCTGCTTCCGAAAAGCTCTTCTGTGTTTCACTCGGCCGCTTGCGCCGTGTAGCTGCCCAGCGCTTCTCATCCTCCTCCCTTTCCGCCCGTATTCGATCTCTCTCTTCGCGTGCCTCCTTTTCGTGGTTTCTGCGACGTCGTCGAGTAATCTCCTCAGTAAATTGCTCAAGGATGGTAGGACTAATGATATCCGTCCAGTCGCATTCAAGCAGACTTACTTCAGCACCATATGGCAGATGAGCCATGTATTTAGCTCGCTTGCGAAGATCATCGTCAATCAAGTGTCCAGTTGAGATATGCTCAACACGAGGAAGAATCGTTGACGGAAAGGCCGCAAACTCTCCGAACGCGGCCTTGAGAATTCTGATATCTAGAGGTGATAGATAAAAGTTCGGTAGTGCGTGATAGAAATAAAAGGGTGCTCTCGGTTTCGAAGCACCATTTTGGTGCTGTCCCAACGATAGGCGAGCAAGACCATTCGAGAGATCAGAAGTGCTGTCGAGCTGAACACCTGTATCCTCCTTATCCCACGATTCTGGGACTGCCTCTTCCAATAGGTCTGATTGAGCTGGTAATGGAGGATTAGGCAGACCTTTGATTCTGGTTTTTGCATCCTCAACAGCAGCAAGTGCCTTACGTGACCAAGTGGTTTCATCTCCATATATAAGCTCATCCTCTCTTTCTTGTTCTTCGAGAGCAACAGCTTCCAGGTTATATTGTTCTATCATGTAGTCTTCACCAGCCTTCATAAATCGAGCGTAGTCCATTATTTCGGCTACGTGGAACCAAGGAATGTCATAATGCTGGCCATAGCTGTCAGCCGCATCGCGTGGCAGTGCAAGTGTGGTGCCTGGATATCTCTTCAATAGCCGAAGCAGAACGTCTCCACCTTCTCTCAATAGGCTCGCTTCCTGCCCGGCAAACCATCGAACTGGCCTTACCTCAGAGAGGTAGACGCTGTCTTCACAAATCGGGCACTTCTTCCACCTCGCTCGTCTCTCTGGCATAGGATTTGTATCGTCGGTAGAATGCATGTATCGAATGAGGCAAGGCAAGCAAAAAATATGACCACACTTCGCCATTCGAGGAGCAACCGGAGTGGAGAGACATATCGGACAGCTTGTAGACTGGGTATCAGCTGAAGCGAGTATCTGCAATACCGAATCCCAAGCAATATGAACATCAGCATCAACAGTCTGGGTGTGATAATCCTGGTCAGGTTTAACAATGAAACGGTAGTTTGCATGCACATATTTTGCCTTGTCGACAGCATGATAGCCCGAGCCGAGGCCCCATGTTCGATTGTACTTCTGCGAACGATGGTGATTGAGATGCTGCGGTTGGTATTGAGGTCTTGGAGGCAAGGAGAAGTTCATGAGGTGAGTGATGGACGTTTGTCCCTTACGACTATTAACCGACCTCATAGCTGCAGTCTCAGCAGCATCGTCGTCAAAGAGGCGGGCTCTCTTATGTGACTTGTTCTGCTTCCTCTGCACTTGTTGATTACGCGGTAGTGCAGCTTGCCGGGCTTGTAGGCCTGAGCCGTAGTTACCTGAACTATTGCTTCTCTTCTGCGACAAATCAACGCCGCCGTACGAAGTGGTCTGTGAATAGTTCGAGGGCGCTGCTGAGATTGAGGCTTTGTCGTTGCCAGAGTTCATCGTGGCTGAACTGGCCTACGCGTCTCTTCAGACCACAGATAGACTGGATGTGACTCCTCGACGTCAAGTGTTAGGAGAGAAAGGTAATAAGAATGGTGTTTGAGCAAATCGAAACCTCGTCGCCGCAGCGAAGGTGGCTAGAGGCAGATAGGATCAGAGAGACTTCGGAGGACACCCGGGGGCGCGGGGAGTCATGTCATCAGCTGCGATACAAAACCACGTGATCTAGAAGGATTTGGGCGTGCTCGGGTTAACTTTCGTTATGGCTGCCACTTGCAGCCTTATGTTCATCTTCATCAACAGATCTTCGCCCACCATCCACACCTCTCCGCTCTCTACTCATCTTGTTTGGAGTTGTGGTATTCAGCGAGGTTTTTTTGTTTGCTCGCGATAGTTGACTCATTGCGCTTTGTCACTGAGAGTGTCTCGCTCGGTACGACAAACGACTCGCGACGAATTTCCTCCCGTTTACCTTATCCGAGCATTTTCTATAAATCACAATGCGGATTGACCAGCAAGAGCGGGTAACAACATCAGCCTAATATATTCTTGATTATACTACCATCCGGAAAATATTCTCGACGCGCCTGCCCATGTTGGACGTTCGAGAGTAGGCGGCTGCCTACCATAGAGTACAATGAATCCTAACATGCAATACGGGCACCAGATGCCCATACCACCTCATCAGAGACGACACGATGGCGTGCCCTATGGTCGGCCGCCTCCTCATATGAGCCCACATCCTGGCTATCAGCATTACTATGCGCAGCCTATGGGCCCGATGATGCCCCAGTATCAACCTTATCCACAGCAATGGTATCCTCCTCCATACCAAACGCCTATGCCGCAGTACCATGGGCCTCGACCGCAATACTATCAACCCCATATACCACCCCCTCCTCAGATGTATCAGCAGCAGCAACAGGCACCGCTACCTCCGCCTCAGCAGCAGCAGCATGGTCCACTTGTGGTATCATCACAACCACAAATGCCTCCCATGTCGCGTGCTTATTCACAACAACCTCAACAGAACTTAGCGGCTACACCACAAGCATCCAGTTTAACTTCCACGACTTCTAATACTCAGGCGCCGACTCCACCATCACGAACCGTGAGTGAAGTAAGCTCTATCCAGGTAAAGAAGGAGGAACCAGCACCCGCACCTCCAGTCAGCCCTCCTGTGCTTGACAATCCCGTCTCATCAGCAGATGTGGAGCAACCTATTGAACCTTTCTTTCCGCCTGTGAGTTCATTTCGCGTCTGTTTCGCTTTATGCTGACCTTCTCAGGTGCCATGGTTGTCGGTAGCTGATTCGGTTTTTCCTCCTCGAGCGCCTCATGGCAAGAGACGGATACTTCGATCCAATCTACACCACGAGCCTGTACTGTTCCCTCCGATTGAAACGCCGAATGTAGAAGCACAAGAGCTGGTGGACAGCGCGCCGCAGGCATCTGTTCAGTACGATGCTCAAACCACAATGGAGCCTGCACTTTCTGCCTCGGTAGAGACATCTGCTACAATCCTTTCTGATGGAGAACCCGAGAACGTGTCTACACAACCCACAACTCCATCCTCTGCCGCAGCTTCTGCTGCCAAGTCTCAGCAGACCTCGACCCAGCGTAGATCGTCTCGAGCAACCGCACCCATCCTGCCTGTTATACCTGTCATACCGACCAGCCCAGTGACTGCACGGAGATCTCATCGTGACTCTGTTGCATCGTCCAAGTCAAAGACTGAGTTGGAAGCTGCAGCCAAGCCTGATGAAGAGGAACCACAAACTATAATTGAGGCAGTCCCTGTTGCTCCAGCTGCACCGAAATCATGGGCTGATCTTGTGCGTAAGCAGTCTACAGCTAATGGAGCTGTAGCTGCCACAACTGCAGCTATTCCTATTGTTAATGGACTATCACTCCCGAAATCGGAAAGTCTTGGTGAAGTGCTCGGTGAAATGAGCGTGGACGAAGCACCATCCAAAGTTGTATTTTTGCAGCCAAGAGGTCTGGCTAACACCGGTAATATGTGTTACATGAACTCTGTACGGATAGTTTCTACCGTAACGAGGACTTTTACTGATGAGTTCGCAGGTGCTCCAGGTGCTTGTTTTCTGCATTCCTTTCTACGATTTTTTGGATAAGGTTGCAACAAAAGCAGCTCATGCTTTCAAGAGCACAACACCTCTCGTGGACGCTATGTATGTGATTGATAGCCTGCCATCGCAACGCTTGCTAACGCTCGATAGGATCATGTTCATGAAGGAATATAATGCTATTGATACAGCCGCCTCTGTGGAACAACTGCGACTACGTCTCAAGCAAGAAGATTTTGAAAGGTATGGCGACTCGCTAAGACCTGATTTTGTCTACGATACCATCAATAAACTTCCTCGATTTCGCGACATGAGAAGAGGTCATCAGCAGGACGCGCAGGAATTCCTTGGTTTCTTGCTTGAAGAGCTCCACGAGGAGTGCACTTTGGCAATGCATCGAATTGGAACTAATGTAAGCTCCGGGCGATCGACACCTGTAGGTAGTGTTTCGAACATATCAGAACACGTCGACAGTCAGGACGATTGGCTCGAAGTCGGGCGGAAACAAAAGTCGGCTGTCACCAGAAACTCAGGTGCTACAAACGCTGACTCTCCTATTACCAACATTTTCGGTGGCAAGCTCAGGTCCGAGCTCAAAGTCTCGGGAAACAAAATGTCTGTCACGTTGGAGCCTTATCAGCCACTACAGCTAGACATCGGGTCACCACAGGTATCGAACATCATCGATGCCTTAAAAGGTCTTACCAAACCGGAGAGCATGCAAGGAGACTTTCAGTCGGTTCGTGGCACGAAAGCAACAGCTACCAAACAGGTCTTTATTGAGACATTACCACCTGTGCTTATTCTACACCTGAAGCGATTCCAGTACGATTCAACCACCAAAAGAACAGAGAAGATATGGAAGAAAGTCGGCTATCCTCTCGAGCTAGAAATTCCTAAGGAAGTCTTTCCACCATCCATTCGCAACAAATTTGCAGCTCACGGTGGTCTGCCGAGGTACCGACTTACCGGTGTTATCTATCATCATGGCAAGAACGCGAACGGTGGTCATTATACCGTTGACATTCGTCGACAGGATGAACGGGAATGGATTCGTCTCGATGATACCATCATCCGCAGAGTCAAAAGTGAAGACGTTGCAGAAGGTGGTAGCGAGGAAGACCCTAAAGTACTTGCTGCGGCAGAGGATGGAGTTGTGGGTTGTGTAGACACGTTCTCGGGTTCTCCATCAGAAAGGATTGTAGCAGATGTCTCTACCGAGGCAGAAAGTGCAGGTTCCATTGTGGTTTGAGCATCGTACTG
>Ga0115842_100045_pt1 | contig 34106 bp, 33 predicted proteins | sample InSIn2SAF170_2_FD_83856 | JGI IMG/M metagenome (GOLD analysis project Ga0115842, IMG submission 83856)
GAATTCAAACACCAGCAAAGACGCCAACAAATGGCTGAGCAAATATTTGAGGAGAACGAGTCCAGCACCTCCGAAAGAGCAGTATGTGATCGACGACCCTTGATATGCCAGATGCTCCAATTACCTTGAACGTCGACGATGGCAATAGATCGTTGATTAGAAGGATGAAAGGCTACATCCGCATGAGGATGACCTCCAGTCATGGCCATGTCAATAGAGAGTAATAGATTAGGGTCTATAGTCGAGGATTCTGAGGCTGAAGACGCATTCCTTGGTAGGAGAGGCTGCAAAATACTCGTGCTTGAGGCTAGTCGAACTGCCAGAAACGTATTGCCATGTCCATCTTGATTCAAGGAAGAAAATACGACTTGGAGGATTGGTTCAGTATTGGTGCACGTGGTGATGGAGTCACTGACAATGGACGGAATGAACAGCTTCGACATGATACCATCACCATCTTTGTAGTCAAGAGATTGTCGTCCAATGGTTGTGAGACGAAGAACGTTTGCTCCGGGTCCACTAACAAGCGCATGAATAGGAACTTTCAGATTGCCAGAATCAACACTTCCAGATCCTAACCAAACAGCATGACCCAAATCGAACAGCTGACCTGTTTGAACATCTGATTTGTCGGTGTGGTCTTCCCTGCCAGTATGGTAAACGATGGATGCTGCAGCCATAAGTTCAGGGACCCGCCTTAGGACCTTAACGGAGGATTGAGAATTTGAGATTGCCGGGTCGAGATCAGCGCGACTCGCGCCAACAACGGTCTCAACATCGCCAAGTAGCCTTAGATGTTGACGACCGGCGACACCATCAGTTCCATTTACATCCTCAGTGTTATCAATAACTTCATGGTCGTTGCGGCGAAGAAAAATCCACCTTTGCTCTCGCTGATCGTAAGTGGCTGTACCAATATGACCATATGAGAGTGTGTTTGTTTCGTGTGCGTGTTGTCGGAGCCATCGATGCTCCTCGTCAGCCATGAGGCTTCAGGGATCTTATTATGCTTGCTGATAACCTTTGCGTCAGGTGCTGAGACATGTTGTCTCGTCAAATTGACGCGTGCTGAGATGGCACAAGTTCAATCTCTGACCTTGTCTGCTTGTAAGATCGGTATGATGGGTGAAGAGATGGCTTAATTCGTTTAAAAGTGAAGATTTTGATCGATGGTTAGGAAGAAAAGTATCGTGTCATTTGAAATTAGTCTGCCACGAAAGACTCAATTACGAGGTATGCTTGGCATATGGCAGATGCATCATAATTCGATTCTTTACGTACGTACTTATGTACCTAGTAAACTCCGCTACAGATGCCCATTGAAGAACGGTAAATCCTCCATGGTGCTCACCCAGGCGCTCAGGCTCGTCCCGCTGCTTTTGTTATTGGCTCAGCCTTCCACCAGCTTCACTCACCTCTTACTCACACTCGACTCACCCTCGACCTATGCTACTAATCTTTTCGCGTCGTGCTATGCGATTGAACATCCTATACTAGTGTAGTCTCCTCTCGATCTGCCGTACCGACTACTTGTTAGTAGTAAGCATATGCCTAATAGAAAGTGAACAGACTGTCAGTCTAATCTAGAAACACGTATCGTCGGGAGGACATTTTGTCGAGTCCGCATGAACAACTCGTTCTACAGGTGTCCTGCTGACTTGTAAAGCTACTTATGTTAATTACGCTATCTTTAACGTTCAGTATTAGAACCTATAGCATGTACCAATCGAGGACACTCTAAGCACGCCTCACCCCGTCTCTAATGACTTTTTTATCGATCGGCTGCCTCGCGCAATCCCCTAGAGCTACTGTAAGGCTTGAGGCTCAATGTTCTAGAGACTTTGACAACGCTTTGTCCTCCACACCTTCAGCCCCCGCTTTCTCCGTATCTTGTCCATGAATATTGATCCCAGACAAAACTGCCATTTCGTCACGGTCCCCAAATAAAGCCGCCACTTCTTCCAATGCAAGGCCCTTGGTGTCGGGGAAATAACAGAAGATGCCGATTGCTGTGAAAATGCCTGGTATGATGAAGCATAGGTAGAATTTCCACCCAATAGTGCTGGCCAAAGTCAGTTTCGGTCATTGCCTGGGATATGAGAAGGACTCACGCGAAGGCGATGGGTGTAACTTGTAGCCACATAACGTTCATCAGCGCAATAGCACTGCAGCCCAAGGTCATCCCCTTTGCTCGGATGTGCGTTGGGAACAACTCTCCCACGTAGATGAATTGGCATCCATCGAGGCATATCTCGTAGAAAGGAACGTAGAGAAAGAACATTGCAACGGCTGCCTTCAAGGCCGTTTCGTTGTTGCTTCCTGCATAGTTTGCGACGAGTGCCGCTTCCAATATGAGACAAAGCATACAGCCAAGAAGACCAATACCAATAAATTTTGGTCTGGGGAACAAGTCCACGAAGACCAGCGACAAACAACCACTGCCCCATGCTAACGTTAGCCACGCAGAAGCATAAATCAGCTGTAAGTTTGTATCGAAACCAAGTCCGGCATAGATCTGCAATTGTGTTAGTCGCTTCCTCATTCGTGTAGAAACAAACCTTACTGTAGGTCCATAGTTGTTTATGACGAGGATACCAGAAAATTGAATACCAGCGGTTGTTCCTATCGCCAAAAGAGCCCGCTTTCGATAACTCGGCTTGGTAGCAATTGTCCACCATGAACTGTTCAGAGTCTTGTCGATATCCATTTGTGCCTGGATCTGCACAATTTCGATCTCTGCTTCTTCGGGAGTGTGCAATTTCAGTAGGTTCTGGCGGGCTTCCTCGTGACGACCGTTGAGCATCAACCAACGTGGGCTCTCCGGCAAAAAGGGGATGCCGCAGAGCAATAGTAGGGGAGGCAAACAGTTGATTGCTTCACGTGGTTAGTGCCAGAATGACCATCTCCCTGGGGCGAGCTTACCAAATGGTCCCCGCCAAGCGTTTATGCTGTTTACGTGGTAGAAGCCATAACCTGTCCAGCTAGCAAGTGTGTAGCCAAATAGTAGACTAGCACCGTGGATGTCGACAAGGACACCACGGATTGCCGGTGGTACGACTTCTGTCATCCAAATAGGCACCGCCGCAAGCATCATCCATGTACTGCACATTATGAGCTATGTTTCTGTCAACGGGTTGGAGTTGACTTACCCTGCACCCGAGAAGAAACGCCATAGAATGAACAAGGAAACATGGGTGGAACCGGCTAGGAGAGCTGAGGTGACGATGATGATGACGGCGGACTTCCCCATATCAGCACAGCAGAGATTCAAGGAAATGTATGTGACATACTATGGCGATTGCCATCTTTCGACCAAAAACATCCGCGACATATGAGACAGTGAACACCAGAAGCCCCGCACCAGCAAAATATACGCCCTGCGGCTGATCAGTACATCGGCTACCTGCGTCCACCTAGGCATCGCCATACATTCATGGAAGATATCAAACCTGTCGCATTCTTCCTTGTAGCTAGATCGAAATAGGCGATGAAGGATGGCTGGGCTTCAATTGTTATCAGAGTAGAACTAAATACATGGAGGTATTACCGTACCTAGGGTAGGTCCAATGACTGCCGCTGTAAATCCTTCAGACACACTGCCAAATGACATGAGCAACACCTAGCACAAATTAGCCAAAATCTCATATAGGTAAAAGGGACAACGTTCCATAAAGATCACGTATGGACGCCATTGTCGCTTGCGAACGTGTTGGATATGTCCTGGTCCTAGGCCTTGTGTCATGTCAGGACTTTTGTAACGGTGCTGTGGGTCAAAAGCTAGGCAGTAGATGATCAAGAGAATCCTCCTCTGTGAATCTGTGAAAGACAAGAAGTTTGTGTTGAGATATCATCTACTTACCTGGGGTAGCATCAGACCTGGGGCATCAGACCTTGGGAGTAAGGGGTATGATCAATTGCCTCGGGAAGAACAAAGTACCTATGTTGTCCGAGATGCCTAGGTAGATAGTGGCTCAAATTCTCGTTTATGTTTGAACCCTAACCAGGACATCAACCTCTATTGTTTGTTCAATGGCTTCATTCCTATCAACTAATTCAGTTACAGTCCTCTTCCCCGCATAATGTCAACACGCATTAGCGGTCAGTAGCAATTGCTCTCTCTGCCTATAATTGCATGCCAGCTCAAGTACCCTGCAGTGAGCTCCTTGAGACCTTGATTGACCATCGTGTGGTTGATCTTATCCCTAATGAGCTCTTTAGTGGCGCGCAGCTTTTCGCGAGCACTAACGTGTGCTAACGTTGAACAGGGGAGAGGGCTGTACGTAGTCTAAATCGTCCGCTTCTTGCCCAAATTCATGACTTTCAAATGACTAGGAAAGTCCAGTGGAGGGCTGTTGACTCTGCATCAACCTTTGGATCACGATTATTGTTGGCGCAATACTGCTTTTTCGGAGGTGCTGGACTCGTTCTCCTCAAATATTTGCTCAGCCATTTGTTGGAGTCTTTGCTGGTGTTTGAATTCGATACGATTTGATCGACAGACGTGTCAAACGAGTCTACGCCAATGGTACAATGAGAGCGCTAGCTGAAACCTAGTCGACACGTCGTCGAGTCACGTTGCGCAACAACCCAGGATTGAGTCATGTCACGCGACTCAGTGTGGGGCTCACTCAGCCGAGGTGAGCCAAGGAACTGTGTAGCGCTGGGGGTGATCATAAGCGGCTCATCCTAGACTAAAAGCGGGCGTATCGTGCAGTTGTACTCGTCGAGGCTTGGGCTGGGTGCGACAAGTCCGGGGAGGTGAATCGCGACGTGAGAGGTCACATTGAATCTTGGCATTGCCTTGTTGTTTAGTATACTACTAAGCATAGGGATTCAACTATAAGCCGATAATCAGCTCTGTCGAAAGCGAAGTTCTGGAACTCCACCGACTTTCTGCAACCAGGCTGAGGCTGCAAGGAGAGGCATGAGCGAGTTAGTCCAAATCTTCCCATAGTTGTGCCCTCTTCACTCCGCGCACTGTGTCTGCCTCCCTTACCCATTCCTCAATTCTCTCCGCTGTGTCTCCTACCAGTTTTGCATAGGCCTCACTAACAAAGAACAAGGACGTATGTGCAACGACTTCATCCATGTTCTCCATGTATACTCTGATCCATGTTGGATCCCTGAGTCCTGTCTTTGGATCTTTGGATGGTAGCGTACAGAATTTGCGGTCTCGCTGCTTCTTGGGAGGCTTATCGGGCTTTGCAGAACTTTGCTGCTGTGCCTTCTCTTCCTCTTCTTCGAGTTGCCATGCCACTGCAGCATCATAAACTTCCTGGTTGAGTGTTTCCGACTGTTTGTCCGGTTCCTTCGCAGTATTACCTTCAAGACGCTCTTTTTCCTTTTGCATACGCTCAGCTTCCTTCTTTAGACGTGCTTGCTCCTGTTTTTCATGTTTAGAGAGGCCTGCTGCTTCTTTCTCAAGCTGTTTCTGCCGCGCTCTCGCTAGTTTGGCAACATGTTTTTCTCGTTCGCGAACTATCTTGTCGTAGTCCTTTTTGGCACGATCATAAGATTTGACAAGTCGGCTGTGTTCCTTCTGAGCTAGCTTGAGAGTTGACAAATCCACCGTGCTGTACTCTGCGGGATCAAATGGTTCGGGAGCGATTGGTGGCGCAGGTAGAGGTGGAAGCTGCAAGTCACTGCTAAGGGTTGAGGACGTTATGGATGGTGTTTTGATTGATGTAAAAGATGGCTGTAGACTTTCGGTAGGGGATATTGGATCGCATTCAGATGCGTCTTCCACTTTCTTCCCGGACGTTTCATTCTCGCCTACTGGTGGAGGTGACGGCTCAATCACTGGAGATGATGGCTCTGCCATTGGTTCAACATGTTGCATGTCCAATTCTCTTTCGTTTCCATCATCCTCTTCTCCTTGGTCATATTCAGCTGGGTTAAGGTCGTCGATGTCTTTGACGACTACTTGGTCTTGAATATGCTTTTCAATCGAGATTCTGGGCGTCAAATGTGATGAAACCACTGGACTGCCCGGATTGTCGCCGGCAACAGCAAGACTGGTCATTTCTGTTTCCGCCACCAGTGTTTTGTTCTCGGCCGGAGGTGCTTGCTGTTTGATGCGACCAGTGCTAGCTGTGTAGTAGTTGACAAACCGCACTCGTGGTATGATCTTTCCACTGGCTGTACGTTTCTCTACCATTTCATCAATGTCTTCAAGTGGTCGGAAAGAGTTGTAGCGCTTTTTCAATCCATTGTAGTCTGCTAGGCAACCACCAAACTCGAGATGTGACTTCACATAAGAGGTGGCCGCGTTCCTCAAATCCCCATAATGCTTGTTCAAAAAATAGAATGCTTGATCGATCTTGTTGCTCCGTACAGGTAAGTTCACATCATTTCCGTAGGCTGGATTGTAGTTTGGATCAGCAGGCTGAGACTGGAAAGGGTTAAATGAAAGTGGTGTAGAGCTGCTACTTTGGTCTGGGGCAGGAGATTGTGGCATTTGAGGATTAGGTTTGAACAAGCTCGCAATACCTGTAGTCACAACACCTGGGTGCATGCCGAGAAATGGCGTATCGAAAGCGATGTGGCCCAGTATTCGATGTTGGAATATGTCTTTGCTTCCTGGTCGATGTGACGGAAGAAGCGCAACCTCTGCAGCAAGGATCCCTCCCAAGCTGTGACCAAGCAATATCACATCAGTATCATCTGATTCGCGTGGTGTAAGCCAGTTGCTGAAATCATCTCGGGCATAAGAGATGTTCTTCCTTGATTGATATCTCGGATAGATCTTGGTGTGAACCACGTGCGTTTCAGACATTGTCATGGCTAGGAGGTTGTGCACGTGTGCAGGAAAGCTCTGAAAGCTGGTCTCTTTGCCCATGAAGCCATGAATGTAGATTAGAAGCAACCTCCGTCGATTCGGTCCAGCAGATTCAATAGGTCTAAGAGATTGCAAACTTGAAGTCCTCGGATCGTCCAGACCGGTCTCGCCAGAATATGGATGGTTCCCTGCATTTTCGGCTGTACGTTGTGTTTGCGGCGTGAGATGTATGGTATTTGTTCGTGGTACTCTTGTTGTCGGCCGTTCAGTGCTTGACCAGGAGGATAGTGATGAAGCCGACGGTGACCTCGGCGGCAACGGTGGAGGATTAGGCATCTTTCCGATGCCAGATGGAATTCGATTCACATGTTTCAAGAATCGAGGAAGACGATGTTCTTAACGTCTTATTCACGAAGTCCTCAAGACCAAATAACACAGCCCCATATAAAGTCGTAGCCTAATTCCTGTCACCATCACTTAAATACGCGTATTCACGTCGACGTCATCGTGCATGAATTGGATATTGTTGATGTTGATGCCTCGTTGACCTGTGGTGCGGCATCACACGAGTAAAAAAAGGCACATGACTACCTAGAGTAGATGGGTAACTTCATCAATTGATCGCAGCCTTTGCCAACCTACACCACTACCAGATCGACCTAAATGTTGCCATGGCGCCCTCAATAGAGATTTCAATACCTTCCACAACCATCGCGAAATCTGCTAAACCATATACTCTCTACACAATCACCATTCGTCTCCCTCTACGAAGTTACACCCTTCAGAAGCGTTACTCCGACTTTCTGACCCTCCACAGCTCGTTGACTGAGACTGCGGGTGCCGCCCCGCCTGCCTCCATTCCAGGGAAATCCTGGTTCAAATCTACTGTTTCCTCTCCCGAGCTCACCGAATCGCGGCGTGCAGGCCTAGAATCCTACCTGCAAACCCTCAATAGCATCGACGATTCCCGCTTCCGAAATACCTCAGTCTGGCGTGCTTTCCTGAACCTGCCTTCCTCCTTTGCAAGTCAGACGTCGAGTAAAGCCGGCGCATTACACTCCAGTCTAACAGGTCCTGGTTCAGGTGCCCCAGTAACAGATCCAACAGTATGGCTCGATACACATCGTGACCTAAAAACGCATTTGCACGACGCCAGATTAAACCTCACAAATCGAGATCAAGCGTCCACAACGCAGAAACAGCATGAAGCATCCGCAGCAGCGAAAGCGAGTCTCGTGAAAGCAGGAACACTACTGAAAGCACTAGACGACGGTCTAGCATACCACACAAAGGCCACGACTCCAGCATCACAAAGGCTAGGCGCAGGCGAGATCAGACGGCGAAAAGACCTGCTCAGCGCCGCAAAGAAAGACCGCGACGCTCTTGAGAACCTCCTCAACGTAATGGCTGCGAAAAGTAAAGTCGACACCGCTGTTGCAAGTATCCAAGACCATACAGCTCTACTCGCTTCGAACGGTACCAACGAACCTTCGTCGTCCAAGCACCCAGCCCGCTCAGGCCGTGTCCTCGGCAAAGAAACAACAGAAACGCAAAGTCTCGACAATCAAGGTCTAATGCAGCTGCAGAAACACAAAATGGAGGAACAGGATTTGGACGTCGATGAGATAAGAAAGATTGTGCAACGGCAACGTGAACTAGGGATTGCGATTAACCAGGAACTTGAGGTCCAGAATGAGATGCTGAAGATGGTTGATGAGGATGTGGACAGGGTGCAGGGGAAGATTGATATTGCTAAGAAGAGGATTGGGAAGATCTCCTAGGAGGGGAAGGGTTGGTTGTTGTGAAGTGATGGACGAGAGACTGTTGGGGACGGGGAGATGTAGGGAATTGTGAGATTGTTTCGCAAAGGAAGAGCTGGAATGGACGCTCATGACATTTGATATTGAATCGAGTAATGGTGTTTATTAGCGCGGCGTCAATGGCCATTCTCAACCAATATCTTGTAGCGAATTCAGTCAAGTATAATAAATCAAAGAAATGCAAGAACCTCTCAAGTCTCATTCATTTAAATCATATATGAACAATCAACTGAGTATCTGTCCGCATCATTTCGACATCACTTCCACTTCACCTCAGCCCTATTCGGTTCCCCGGCTCTCTGCAGCACTTCCACCATCCGGTGTCCATCCCTGTCCACCCAATCCAGCTTAACATACCGCATACCCAAACTTATATCCACAATGAGCCTATCGAGTCCTAGTAGCGCAATAGCAGCGTGTCTGACTACGAAGAACTCGGTGGGGGGCGGGGGTTCAACTTTGCCATAGGTCCATCGCTGCAGCATGGATCCGAACACCAGTCTTGCAATCAGGAGGTTGCGAGTTCAAATCTCGTCTGGGATAGCGTTCTTTTATTTATATTTTTTTGAAGTTGGGGATGGTGCCGGTGTGTAGAGGAAGGTGCTGAGAGGGGTCATGTGTGTAGATAGTGAAGTGAAATGAAGGTGGCACTCGAGACGGGCTGGAGGAGTGAATTTGCTGGCATTGAAAGCCTAATTTGATCTTTTGGTCGGCATCCTTTCTAGAATCAATGGCCTCTTGTAGGGGTGTTTCCTTCAGTTGTATATTAACGGTAGCTGATGATGTGGACGGAGGACCCGCCGCTCCAATGTCGTCCGTCACGCATGATTTTCAGAGGTCTTGATCTGTGTCTGGCCTAGCGTGACCGTGTGTCTGGATCTAGCGAGACTGAATCGTCGTGATATTGTGTTGTACTTTCTTTTGCAAAAGCCCAAATTACAACATCCTGTCCCCAAGATAGAATCCATACCATACAGTCGTGATGCAGCCCACCATGTTTACCAAACTGCTTATGCCATGCAAGATCGCGAATTTCTTGTTCAACTCTTGCATCCGCTGACTGTGCGGTGCCGGATCATAACTCTTCTTTCCATCTCTCGTCTCTTGATGTTTTCTCTCCTTCATACATTGCGTCGTCATTGGACCAACAAAAAACCAGTTGGCAGCACCTGTTAAGAATGTAATGGCCAATGGTGTTAGAACATGCAATCTATGTTCTGGTTCCAAAACGCCTGCAATCGAAGAGGCACTCATGCCGATAGCAGTACGCTCGGCAGGAAACGTGAAAGCAAGGAGAATAGGAAGAGCAGTCTGCATGCTGAAATAGATCGGAAAGAGTGCAGATTGCAGAGTTGCAAATTGAGCACGAGGAAGAGAGCGGAAGGCCACTATTCCAGCAATGAATGATTGAAAAATCTCGCTACCAAGGAGGGTGCCATAGCTGCATTCAAGTTAGCCACTATTTGCTGAATGGACTTAGGATCGAGCTACCTAATGATGTGGTACGGCGCTGCCGAGTAGAGAATCGAGCTTTGTGGCATTCTGATGGTGTTCGTGAGTTGCTACTACTAAGGAATGAGATGTTGTAAAGAGGAAGAGGAGTAAATTAAGACATCAGTTTCTGATGCAAATAATGACGCCGACGACATCCCTCCACCGCACGAGCTCCTTATCAGCTAAAGTGGTTGTCTTATCGCACGTGGTTTCGTGATCTTGAGACCGCGTCTTCTGCCTGCGAACGCGCCTTGAGTTTCCTGCAGCTCGCTAGGCCCATGAGCCATAAAAGAAACATGTGAAGCTTAAGGGTTAGTGTGGTGCAGGGTCACCGAAGTGAAGGCATCAGTCGACTTATTGCTTGCCTGATCAGAACCTAGGCCATTGACCACGACTACCACCTTCTGCCCACGTCGGAATATCGGTGAGGTCGGTCACGAAATCAAGCATCCAAAACCGGCTCGCAGATCTGACCACCTCCAACCTGTCGACCATAACACCAAATTCCTTGCATTTCTGTGGAGATGGGTGATAAAGAATGCAACGTATTCATTATCGATCTGGGTCGGTCTATGGGCCAGAAGAGACATGACCGAGAGCAAACTGATCTCGACTACTCACTGCAATATGTTTGGGACAAAATCACGAACTATGTCTATCTTGGTCGCAAAGGCTTGGTCACCGGGGTTATTGGCTTCCGGACGGACAAAACGAGGAACCACATGCAAGAGGAAGGAGGATATGAAAACATCACTCTCATCCAGCCAATTTATAACATAACTATGTCAGAACTACACCAGCTGCCCGAACAGCTACATCCAAACAATACAGACACTGGTGATGCACTATCTGCAGTTATCTTGGGTGTTGATATGACTATGAAGCATTGCAGAAATCTCAAATTCATCAAGCGAATATATCTTATCACGAATGGCACGGGACCACTTGATGCAGATGATATCGAGCAAACTGCTGCACAGATCAAGCAGAATGATATCCAACTTACCGTGCTGGGTGTAGATTTCGATGATCCAGAATACGGGTTTAAAGAAGAAAATAAGCAGTTTCAGAAACAGGAAAACGAGACAGCTTTGAGAAGGCTGGTCGACCTCAGTGGTGGTGTGTATGGAACCATGCAGGAAGCCATTGAAGGCCTAGCACGACCACATATCAAGACTACTCGCTCAGTACCCACCTACAAAGGTCAGCTCAAACTAGGCGATCCAAGCAACTTTGACACTGCAATCACGATTGATGTAGAACGATACTTCAAGGTTTCTGTGGCCAAACCCAAGACAGCCTCGTCTTTTGTCATCAGGGATGGTGCCCGTTCTCAAGCTGTTGACGGCAATGAGCTTGCTGCTGTGAGGAACGCATACAGCTATTCTGTCAAGGATGAGTCAGCTCTGACAGGTAAGAGAGATATTCCTAGAGAAGAGCTTGCCAAAGGCTACTCTTATGGCCGAACAGCAGTACATATCTCTGAATCTGAGCAAAACATAACAAAACTTGAGACACAACAGAATTACGAGATCCTCGGCTTCATTCCGGAGGGCAACGTCGAACGCTACATGTTCCTCGACAACTCGAATATGATTGTCGCACAGAAAGTCAATGATAAGGCTATCTTGGCATTGTCCTCTCTGATTCACGCTCTCTTCGAGTGTGGCTCAGTAGCCGTAGCACGACTTGTGAAGAAGGACCTTGCAGATCCACAGCTCGTGGTCTTGTCACCATTAATCACCCTAGAGGTTGAATGCCTGGTCGAAAACGATCTACCATTTGCCGAAGACATGCGTCTGTACCGCTTCCCTGCCTTGGACAAAGTCGTCACTGTCTCTGGCCGGGCATTGACTTCTCACCGCAATCTTCCATCTGAGGACCTCTTATCCGCCATGTCCGACTATGTCGATTCGATGTCACTCATCAATCAAAATACGTCACCGCCAGAAGAACGCTTCGCCATCGATGATGTCTTCTCACCACTCCTACACACCATCGAAGGCGCCATCAAATACCGCGCTGTACATCCTTCAGATCCTCTACCACCCAAATCAGAAGTCCTCCTCGAACCATCCCATCAACCAGCTGACCTCATCGAAGACGCCAAACTAGCCCTCAATCGTCTCATCGAAATCGCAGACGTAAAGAAGGTCCCACCGAAAAAGAAAGGCCGCTTTCGCGCCCGTGAAGCCGAAAAGCCACTGTCCGGTTTGGACGTCGACGCTCTCCTCAAAAAAGGTTCCCAGAACGGTTCCTCAACAACCTCTAACATCGATCCATCAAACGCCATTCCCGAATTCAAACGCGTCATGGACCAACCCGACGACGAAGAACGCGTAAAATCAGCCGTGAAGCAAATGGGCAAAATCGTCCAAGACCTCATTACAAATTCATTCGGCGATCAAAACTACGCTCAAGCACTTGAAATATTGGGCTTAATCAGAAGCGAGATGATCGATTTCGAATGGTCAGAGTACTACAATGATGTGGTCAGGGATTTGAAGGCCAAGTTGTTGCAGGAAGAGCTGGGTGGTGATCGGAGGGAGTTCTGGTATGATTTGAGAAGACATAAATTGGGGTTGATTGATGATGGGCAGGCGGAGTCGAGTAAGGTGTCGAAGGATGAGGCGCTGCAGTTCTTGATTAGCAAGCAATAGCGGGTTTGAGAGTGTATGTACAGTGCTGTGCAATACTACCTGTAGGTACAGAAGTGTGTATGAAATGGAACGGAAACAGCTGAAATGATGCTGAATAGTAACGATGTGGTTTGGTGTGACATGACCATTCAAAAACACAGCTGCGAAGAGGAATACAGTTTGGTTCTATTTAGTACGTTGTACCTCTGGGTTGTTGGATGGTCTGAGATACGTACGTGTAATAACGATGCTTTGAAGTCTCAGCAGTCCATATCTACCTTGTATAACATACCAGATCATTAAGCCCATAATGCATGCGCAGAAGATGTGCGACATACCGAGCATAAAAGCTAGCATGCCACCGACACATCACTCCACATTCGTTCAATTTGACCTAATGTACCTAAGTACTTACGTTATCAAGATCCTTCCCGGCACAACCAGAAACGCCACCTCACAGCCTTGACGTAGTCGTCGCCCCCCTCGCCCTACTCAACTTCAAAGCCTCTCTCACACCAAGATCAATCATAACATCCTCCGACCCCCCCCGGCACAATTAACCCGATAACTCCTCTCGAAATAGCCTCAATCCTCGCCCCCTGCCCAGTCTTCGTCAACCCCAATCCCCCCATGATCTTAACACACTCATCAGCAACATACTTCGCCACCATGCCCGCCTCAACCTTCAGTAACGCCGTCGTCCCGCCCAGCAATCTATTGCCCTCAGCTTCACTAAGGTTATCAAGTTCGTACACGATCTGCTCTGTCCACGCCTGCAGCGCATCGACCTTCTTCCCGCAGATACCCAATTTATGCCGTACGACAGGCTGCGTGATGAGTGTTTGGCCGAAAACTTCGCGCTTCATGGCCCAACCGAACGCGTCCTCGAGACATATCCGCGCCATTCGCAGGGCTTGGTACACGATCCAGATGCGCTCGTGGTTGAAATTCGACATGATGAATTTGAAGCCGCCGCCCTCGTGGCCGATCAGGTATTCGGCCGGCACCTCCACGTCTTCAAAAGTAATATACGTCGTTGCACTTAGCTTCCCGGCTCCGATCTCGATTTTTCGACAGTTGATGCCTGGTAAATGCCGGTCTATTAGCAGGAAACTTATTCCTTCTGCGCCGGGTCCGCCAGTGCGCACAGCGGTGCAGAAGTAGTCGCTGTAGATCCCGTTCGTGATCCACTTCTTCTCGCCGTTGACGATGTAGCGTTTGCCGTCGGGGGTCTTTTCGGCTGTGGTGGTGATGTTGCGCACGTCTGAACCGGCGGATGGTTCGGTGATGGCGAGACAGATCCGTTTCTCACCTTGCAGGATTTGAGGCATGATTTTTGACTGGAGTTCTGGGGATGCATATTGGCGGATTGGAGGTGCGCCGACAGTCTAGCAAATTCGGTTCGTTAGCCCGGGTTCATTGACAGCTAGCGAGCTATTGTAGCTTGGGTGGATGGAGCAAAGTAAGGAAATGTACGACAAGATAATCTCACCAATCCAACGAAAATACTAGAAATAGCACCCCCACGATACAACTCATCCCACAGCACAAAATCATGAAACCCATCCCACTCCTCCGGCTTAACTCCCCCAATAATCGGATACCCATACCATTCCTTCGGAATCTTACGTCCAGCAGAAATCGGCATGAGAAGACCGTCCTTGGCGCACTGGAGGTAGATTTCGCGGGGGACTTCGCCGGCGGCTTCCCATTCTTCGGTGCGGACGTTTTTTTCGACCCATTCGCGCACGGCTTTTCGTAAAATGCGATGCGAGGATTTATAGTACGGGGAGGGGCGGTTGCCGTACCAAGGGGGCTCGGCCCAGGGAAGGGGGCTGCCGAAGTGCTCTTTGGTCGTGGTGGACATTTGGGTGTGGTGGTTTTGAGGTTGGTGAGGTGGTTGGGGGGGGGAGATGGGTTTGGACTAGATGGTGAGCACCTGGAGGCGTGCGTGGGAGGGTGGTTTTTCAATTTTTGGTTTGATGTTGACTCGGCTGGAGTGGTGCTGAATTACCGAGGCTGCTTACGTAGTATGCGGCTCGTTCCAGAGGCTCATGGTTCAACCCCACTTCCCCAGTCATTGCGAGGTGCGGGACCCACGTTGATTACCTAGGAAACGGCTGTGTTTGGTGCCTGGTTGCCTTGTTCGACTACTGTCAGGCCAGTTACTTCGTCCTTGCCTAAGCTTAGTTACATGTTAGCAGAAAGTACCAGAGTGAGCAGTATTGATCATCGCCCAGTTCTGCAAACAAACGTCGTCCTAGAATTGTCGACCACGTAGGCTTCCATACTATCCGTTTGTATGTCAATGAAGTAGCGTGCGTCATGTCGCGATTACCATCGGACGAAGATAAATGGAAGTTGTACCAGGAGATTGTCCAGGCGACCTCGATCCAGTTGTAATTGATCAGGGTCACAATACTTCACCTGAAACGGCCGCACTTTTTACAGGTGATATATCTGATCATAGGTATGGAATCCAAAGTCGCAGAACTCGATGAACCACCAAACATATCAGAAGATGGAATAAAAGGGTGGTGGCTCGAGAACGTTGTCAGACCGCAGAGAGATCGCGAAAGGACCACATCTCCGGTCGGAACATCCTTCTTCTTCTTCTATGGTTCTCATATGGACCCAGAGATCTTGCAGATTGTAATTGATCTGCCCGAGCAACCAGTGTTCGAGGATGCATGGGTAGAAGGCTACAGATTGAGGAAGTGGGGCATATATCCAGCTGTTGTGCCGAAGAGAGGGTCCAAAGTATACGGAAGGATGTGGAGGACAGAAAACCGGGAGCACGCTGAAAGGCTCGCCCGGTACGAAACTGCACCATACACATGTGAACCCTGCGACATCAAGTCGTTCGATCGCGAGGGGTCGGTTCCTGGATATATATTCACATGGTCCGATGTTGGCGGCCAGATGGGGCTGTATGATGGTGTCTTTGACCTCGATTGGTATCAGACGTATTTGAAGCCTGGACTTCTGCGATCTTGGAGGGCGAAGCTGAAGGCAGAGAAGGAAGTCAAGACTTGAGCTCGAGTTGGCCCTTGGTCAGAGCAGACATAGGAGCTTCTGCGGGCAAGATAGGTGTATATCAAAGTCGAGCTTTGTTGCCGTCGAGATAATTCTGTGCCTCTTCAACAGCATCGTAGTCGAGAGTCCATTTGACGAAAGCTGAGCTGTGAAAGCTTGCATGCATATTTGGCTTGACATGGTTCAGATCTTTTACCACACTCTTGCCGATCTGAGACTTGGGCGCGACAGGTGCTCCAACGTACATGGCTGTATTCCACTTCGCATACTCTTTGATCCTTTCTACTCTAGGCTTGCGAATCGCTTCCCATACCCTGACGATATTTGAGATTTTCTTAGAGGCCTGACTGCCAGCACGATCAATCAGTAATTCCAGAACACCAATATCTTCAACTATCAACGAGTAGCCCTGCGCTGCGTTTGGTTGCATTGCATGAGCTGAATCTCCAAGTAGAACAATTCTACCGCTTATACTGGACCATTGTTGGAGATTGGGCATTTCTGCAAGCCGCCATCGATCACATTTGTCCACCATATTGAGGGCGGCCATCAATTCTTGACAAATGCCATTCTTTCGATACCACTCCCGTAGCCAGACTATATCACCATTCTCATCCCACAACCCTTTCTGTTCGCTGTTTGACTCGCCTTGTATACCGAAGAGGCCACCTCATAGTCGTAACGTCTCATTCCATCGTCCCACGACGAAGGTGTTTCGGCCCATCCAGACATTGATCGCAGCATTATCTGTCAGTCGCTTCGCAGTTTCTGGATCACTGGAGAGCTGCTCCGCCGATAATTTGAAACCATAACAAGTGACATCACTGACATCCGGCACGATATCGGTTCCAAATACCTGGTCTCTCGTCTTACTTCGGATGCCATCGGCAGCCAATATCACATCGGCCTCGAAGATAGTTCCATCAGCCAATACCACCGACGGCTCCAGCACATCGTCTTTCACTGTCTGCACACTTCTTTCAAACTGGATATCAGCACCCACCTCCACAGCTTTCCGCCAGAGCAGTTCAATCAAATCAGTTCGATGTGTGCCCCAATCAGGCACGTCGCTACCATTTTTAAGCACGCTCCTCATAGCTATCTCACCACTTTCGAGATCCCGCAGCAACACATTGGGAGTAGAGTCGCTAATAGCATGCAGCTCCTCTTCGAGACCCCATGAGTGTAGGATACGACTTGCTCCCGGACGTATGTTTAGACCCGAACCCTGTGGAGAAAGGGTCTTGCGCTGCTCGAGAACGTTGACTTCATGACCCTTGCGAGCGAAGCAGAAGGCTGCTGTTAGGCCGCCGAGACCGGCACCTATGATGATGATTTTCATCGTGCTCTTGGTGTTTGGATAAAGCAATGGGTGTAGGTACTAGTTGTGGTCAATTATCTATCTTCTATGGGCTCATCAAGGAGAAGCGCTCATTGTCCAGTTGACTCCATGATTTACTGTAGTGCTTGTCGTGAGAGTTTAAGTCAAGTGAGATCCGGAACGATCGAAAACAGGCTGAGCGTGAACAAAGTCGTCCACGGTACAGGATGACTTGACGGGTCCGTGATTGTACTGTAATCCTCAATGTATACGACACCACAGTGAGCAAGCAACAAATCAAGGTCGCCGATGTTTCCTTTAACTTGAGTCCTCCCACTCGTCAGGTCCACCCCAAGGTCAGCAAGAACCTACCTAGACAATAGTTAGATAGGTGCTAAACTTGGAAGTCATTGGCGCTCAAGAAAGACCTTCTCGCAAGCGTCCGTGTTGAAACATTTAACACTCCGGAAAGTCGATGGTGTTTCCCTAACAACGATAAGTCACGATAACTGCTAAACTAGGTATTTGGTAGATTTGGCCAACCGTACAGGCTCTTATCGATTGGTCGAATCAGGTATAGTGTTGAAACTGTGATGAAGGTTCTCTAAGATGACTGAACCGGCTTGAAGTGTCAGCCGTCAACGAAATAGTACTCGAACGTTTAATTCAATGACAGCTCCGAGAACCAGTGTGGATGGGACAGCATGAGATAAGTAGTTGAAAGTTTGTCTTGATAGAGGATCTTGATTAGATCTTCTGGACTGAAAAAAAAGTGTAGAAAGAAGGTACATTGGGGAGAGCCACTGGAAAACAGGAGGATGTTGTTTATCGTAATAGTCGCCAACATTTCAAGGACATTGCTAACTGATCGCTAGTCTGTCTGAGAATGCACACCGCCGAATCAACGTTACGTCCATGGCCCGACCAAAGGTACAACATCAATCTCTTTCTCCTTCGTACATTGTTTGATCAACCTTCCTGGATAAACGGCTAGAAAGATGATCATGATGGTCAGCATGGGAGCTGCATCAAACAAGTAAAGAAACACTTCGTGGCTCGCAATAGTGCCTCGTTGACCCTCGGCAAATTCAACCAATCTGACTAGTGACCTCAAAGCGACAGCTCCTGCTGCAATGTATATGGCAGCGAAGTATTTTCCAATTCGCATGCCGTTGTTTGTCCTTCGGTGCACTTTGGCGGCCACGAATTGAAAGAAGAAGAGTACAGCGAACTGAAAGGCCAAGCCGCCGGCGATGGCCTTGTTTCCGATGGCCATGATTTTACTGATGCCCGTGATCTGCAAGCCGATACCGCCGATTTGGGTGATGAAGACGAGAACATCCACCATGACATAAATCTTGGCCAACCATCGAGGTCGGATCATACTGTGTTCTTCGGCGCCAATGGCCACAATGATCCGACACAAGGCCATATATACGGTTGCTGCAAGCAAGACTGGTGCGATGAAGAGGAGAAAGCTCTGCTCCGCCCATGGTCCAACACCATGTAGGTCTGAATGTGATCGAGCTCGACCATGATAAGCAAAAACCTCCACTGTTTTATGGTTAGCAATTGGATTTCTCGTTGCACAGACATCGCTCACTTATGCCTCCGAGGACCAGGGGGCAGAAATACCATGTTCGATAGTGGAACATGTAGCCCGCATGAGCAACTGTGGTCAAGGCAAAGATGCTAAGCAAAGCATATGCTGCACCATCCGAAGGGGTGTAGAGGTAGAAAATGACTGGGTTTTGGGGATCATCAGTAAGTATGGGTAGCGACATTCTGGCAGTATTTGATAGTAGACCAAAGGTGCCATGTATACAACCAGGCTATACTTATACTTGAGCTGGTCTCCTGTTGTACATTCACTGCACTAGCATCTGCTTGATCATTGCAGTATATGATTGGTCAATTCGATGCAATACGATAATTATGGAGACATATAGATTTCATCCCCTGGGCTCCCGGTTGTGGTCAAGGATTTGACTCGGAAGTGCCCGGGTTTTGGGTGCACGGGCGTCAAGACTGCCGAGTTTCCTGAGCCACAATATAGGACGCCAAGACTAGCAAGTAAAGGTCTTTCCTCATACATTTTTGGTGGTAAATGACCTCGATGAAGTAGTAAACAGCAATTTTCTATGATTTTTCATGAAAACTGCTGTTGCAGTACGAGCACGTGTTGAAGCCGAAAGTCGACCTCATTGAGGTGTGTATAGTAAATATCGTGGTGTCAGTGGTTTGCAATTTTACTGGTCTAACTTCAGACCACACTTTTGTTAATGTCACAGTCTCACGGTCTCTCTCACTTACCCACTCCCTCGCCCTCCCTGGTCAACATCAGTCGGCAATTATAAGCTCACAAGTGTCACACTCTGAACTACATGTACGTCCCCATGTAAGCGTGTGCGAAGCCTTTGATGTTGGCCAAGACGACGCGTCGTAAACATGCAAAGCGGCGCAGCGGCTGTTCAACGTGCAAACGACGCCATGTCAAGGTGCGCTTTTTCCCTTACGATAATTATGGATCCGATTCTTCAGGGTCAGACCTCACACAACAATTTATCTTACTTCAATACATTCCCCATGTCTTATCTCAAAACACTAATCTTCTGTAATAGTGTGACGAGATAGTACCAGTTTGCTCACAATGTGCTCGGCTTGCTCTGCGATGCAGTGACTCAGCCACTATTGGTGAAGGTCCAGTTTTCCTCGACACTACCGAACTTGAAGTTCCTGAACAGCCGCCGATCTATCATCCTCGTCTTCCACGCCGTGGTCGCCCAAGAAAAAATTGGACCTCAACGTCGGCCACAGAACAACCTAACCAGTGCTCTGTCGAAACACAAGGTTCCCCCACCACCACTGAACTGTTTCTCTTGAACCGTTTCCGCACTCGGACTAGTACATCGATTGCTCGAGATCCTCCTCTGTTATACGTGTGGCAAGATTCCATCCCAACCTTTGCTCTCTCAAGACCCGTAAATCAGCAATGCCTCAAATACCTACTTATATCGTTGAGCGCCACCCATGCACATCGGACCGCATCTCTAGCTGATCATCACGACGGCACTCACTACAACTACGCTGATCTGTCACAAGACTATTTGAATATTGGTGTGTCTGGACTAAACAGGATAATTTCGGACCTCTTCCTCAGTACCCATGAAGACATAGCCCTGTACCGCATTGTGTTCGTTTCTTCACTACTGGTCTGCTATATCACTTTAGGTCAGGGACCACAAGCAAGTCATGGAGAATACTTGTTCTTCTCTGACTATGGTCCAGGACAGTGGGAACCTCTTCTGAAGGGTGTGAAAGCTGTCATGGACATCAGTCAAAAGGACTTCATAGCTCTCGTTGGAGGATTAGTGACAGACTATGCCATTGAAGGACACCTTGAACAGCAGCTACAATGTCCATCCGAAAGCGCACCCAAATATGACTTCCCTCCAGCTGCACGCTCTTGGAAGCAAAACATGGATGCTATGGCTCAGCTGATGCAACCATCCACTCACATAACGCAAAATACGACCATCATGACCACCTTTGATACAGACCAAAAGGCAGAAAATGACGCTCTCCGCACAGCCTACGATCATCTGTACAAATGCTACGCCATCATTTTCCCAGCTCCTCCAACCATTAACGAAGATATTTCTACTATCTCAAGGGACGATGTCTCAGACTCAGATCGCGGACTATACAGTAACGTCCTCGGTTGGCCATTCTGTCTACCAGCAGAAATGACCGTATTACTCTCCACTGGCGCAAAACAATCATCTCAACCTTCATACCCAGACAAGCAGACCACTCAGCCACCAAACCGAAACACCGTAATTGCCTTCCTTCTCGTTGCCTACTTTTGTCCGCTACTGCAAACGTTATGTCACGAGTGGTTCATCACAGGCTGGCCAGAGCACGTACTCGGGGCTTGCGAGCATATTCTTGGAGCGTTACTCAATACAGAATATTCCTCTCCTCATCAGCATCATCATCGTCGTCCAACTTCGAACATCCTGGCCGAGCAGCACGGTTCCATCGACATTGACGCACACAGCGTGTCCGACCTTTTGACGTGGCCGAGGGCGGTAGTTCGTTTCCCTGACTAAGCATGTACCGTGCTGTATCTGCTTGGAATAACTATCAACCACCACGCTTGTATTATACTAAGCAAGGTCCTGACGTAATTGGCAACAGAGTCAGGAGTATCTTTTGGATGGAGGGCAAAGTAGAACTATGGCTTCAGGCCCTACTAAGGCGAAATAGGTCTTCTTCGAAGGAGGAGCGACAACGACGCACGAACGGATGAATTCCCATATGGAGATACAATATGCTTACCTAGGAAGATTTGCCGTGATTCTTACATCCTAGATATCCTACCTACCTATGTAAGGTACTGTAACTGAGCAAGTCGCAAGCAGAACGAGTACGATTTTACAGTATATGTCGTAGACAAGATCGTCCAAACGAATTCGTACTGTATACGTACGTACATGAACGTAGTAAAGCGAAAGACATGGTCGATTAGGTCCATACCTACCTACCTACGTAGATAAGGTAGCTGTCCTAGGTAACCAACGAGCAGCTCGTCCAGCTGAGCTGCCAGTGACATACGTAAAAGTACCTACAGTAGATCCGTGAACAACTTTGACCGTATGAACCCAGGTAGGTACGCACCGAACATTCGATAACAACAACATCATCATCATCAACAACAACAAACCTTTCTTTGCGCGGGTCACTGCTTTGTCATCATCAACAACTATAGATAATAGAAACCATCAATGACCGAACCAACCACTGAACAAAGCGACGTCTTTGGAAAACTTTCCTTCCATTCTCTTTTTGCCCTATGTGAAATAATCGTCCTTTGTCAAACATGAACAATGAAGGCCAATGACATGTTGCATTGTGCATTGTGTAATTCCCTTATCGTACACCGAGCCCGCCTGCACCGCTTCGATACGTACCACTGGCCAAGGGGATATAAAACCCTCGAACCCAGAACTGCCCAAACCATCACCCCCTTCCCAATCCCCAATCCCCTCACAACTTGGAAACAAAGACTAACGTTCGGCAGATCCTCCAAAACCCCCACAAATCAAAACATCATCATCAAAGTCAAAAATGTGCCGCAGAGTAATAGCATACATAACATGCCGCCGCTGCCGGATGATCTACGGCTCATACATCGAGCTCGAAGAACGGTGCCGGTATGCAGGGACGCCTCAGTGCCGTATTCGAGTACGACGGGTGAGACAGCAGGGTGATGAGTATTGTTCTGTTCAGTGTGAGAGGGCAGGAAGGAGAGGACCACTGACTGAGATTAATGGCAATGTTGCTGGTGATGCTGGGAATGCTGGCAATGGTAGGAACGCTGGAACCGGTGGTGGTACTGGCAATGCTGGTAATGCTGGGAACGGTAGGAATGGTAGCAACTGAGGAATGTGAGGCCGTCAGTTTATGTAGTCGGGGATTGTGCGGTCGGAGCTGGTTCTCTGGCTGATGCCTAGTTTTGATTGATCGCGCTTCATGATTTGGAACGATTAGATACCTAGGTAGCTTGTACGTTAAACAATCACGCATCAAGATGTTGAAAGGGACCCTCACTGTTGTTCAGAGCTCATCCACAAAACCCGTCCATAAAAGCTTCACTTTCATACCTTCCGATCACCTATAGCCTGCAGCCAAAAGTCGATTGAATCGATTCGTGAGTGCGAGAGCATAATCCGCCTCCTCATCTGTCAAGTCTTCGCCTGTCAATGAAACATTCTCGCCCAGAACACATGTTGTCACTACTAGATCAGCGAATTTCTCCCGGATCTTTCTCTCTAAGATGTATTCTTCCCTCCTATTCCGTGCTGCAGAAAGCTTGCGGCCTGCTACTGATGCACTAAGGACCAGCGCAGGTACCTCGCCTGCCCATTCGGTGATAGTAACGTATTCATTCTCGTCGATCTCTTCAGAGTCGTTGTCCTCGTCCTCGTCGCTGTCCTCGCGATCTTCTCTTTTACGCTCTTTACCAGCCACATGTTTATGCTCGTAGACCAGCGGCTGTCCACGGTCACGTGCCTCCTCGACCTCGCAATCATATTCGTCGAACCAGTCTGTGAATATTCGGACATGCTCATCAACCAGGGTTTTCAGAGGTTGGGGAGTTTTGCTTCGTCTTGATAGGCCAAAGAATGGCCATGCCCGGAAAGCTGTAGCTTCATCCTCGATCATCTTAAGTAGCGCACTATCAGCGAGACCTTTACCTTGCCACTCCGCTGACAATCTGTCCTCCAACTTTGCTTGGCCTTCTTTGTATTTGGATGTGTTTCATCAACTCCCGCGCCATAAAGGTGATCATGCGTTTCTCTGCCAGCCGAGTCCAACCATTAGGCCTGACCGCGTAGTCGTCATCTAAGTCAGCTAGACTCGACGCATTGAAAACGTCTCGAGTAGAATCGATTATAGTCCGCGAGAGATCATCCGTGTCTCTGAGAAGCCGAACCCATGCTATATCAGGAGGTAGCAATGGCCCGAAAATTGGCCGGAACTCAATGAGTTCAATACAGCGAGCAGGACATGGGAGAGGCTCTCCAATAGACTGTACGCTTCTCGTTATGCCAAGCATCGAAACAGGACTCACAGAAGACCTTGCCACAACAATCCACTGCGTGAATCATTGTAGGAGTGGATGTTTTGAGCTTCAGCTTGCAGTAGGCACATAGCTCGCCATTGGATCTCGGTCCGGAAGCGTGGTAGAGTTGAGCAAACATAAGATGGGGCCGTCCTTCAAAGCCGTTTTCTTGCATTGTGAATATTGTGAGTATGTATATCTGCTCTGGTCAGAAGTATAGCCATATAGCCAGCATAAGCGGTCCAATGGTCCAATTCACCATGATGTTGCATGTGATCAAGTGGTGAGGAATGGCTTCCAGTGAATTACATAAACCGGTGTGACCACGACGCCAAGAAGGTCGAAGTGCTGCAAGGAGTGGCCTCAGACGGCAGAAATATAGCGCTCGTACTCGAAGGACTGATGAATCAACAGACCCCTGCGGGAGCTTCACCAGTATACTAAATAAATAGGTATGGAAGTTGTTTTCCTGGCTTGGCCAGGAGACACTTCGTTACTACGGTAAGGCAGTTGAGTAACTCAGGAGAGTACTACATTGTTGGCAGTTATGTTTGACCGTGATGTATCAACCTCAACTAGCCGCATCCTCATCCGCTTCTATCGAACTTATTTGAAGCAAACTCATTGGTCATATCGCTCTAAAACATAAGCCCACATTCGAACTTGCTGCCATACATTTCAGCGTCATCACACGAACAAGCAAACCATTAAGCAAGCATGAATCCGATCGCTCGCAATTGAAAATAGATATCAATTCACTATATACAATACTGTTACACAACTACACAATTTTGGGCGTCAACATCCGTCTCATCAGATCTCGCAATTTCCAACCTTGCTTCCTAGCGCTTACAGTCGATATTTCTCTTGTCAATGCGTTTTCCGGCTCTCCGTCTTTCTCGTCATTTTGACCATGATCTGTACCTATCCTCGCTCGTTCTTTGCTCCTTTGTGCCTTCGCAAGCAGCCTTTTCACTTCTTCAATCTCTCCAATTTTCCATCCTCGTATTACCCACATACATAACCCGGCTATGATATACGAGCCTCCACAAAAGATTTGCGCATAGAGGTAGATAAAGTTTACTGCATTGTTTCGCCTCAACTCGAGTCCAATGGCTTCTGCACAAGTCACCGGCGGCACCATGATCAGCCAAGTCCAGCTCAAGCCACTTGGTAGATCTTTTAGCCCGACAATCTCAGCCCCGACTGGTCCGACCGTGGTCCAGAATGTCCCTGCTAATGCACCACCGACAATAGCAAAGAACGTCAGGAGACCCATGGGACTTGGTGCAAGCTCGCTGGGTATCCAGAAGATGAAGCAGAAGACTCCACAGAGAGCACTTAGAAATGCTGCAAGGTTGATACGACCCCAGCGATCAGATGCTAGACCGATAAATGGTCGACCGAGCATCTGTCCTAGGTTGAGGATTGCACTGACAATAGCTCCCTGTCCTGCAGTAAGTCCTATTGCCCGTGCATATGCAGCTAAGGAAAAGAGGAGAATAACATAACCCAACATGCTGAACCAGGACCAAGCTTGCAACCACCAAAATTCTGGACGATGTAGAAGTGACCAATCGAATGCCCTGACGCGGGCTCCAACTTGCTTGTTGCGATCCCTAATGACATTCGCACAAATGAGGTTGATAGAGCCGGAAAGGATTCCAAGAATTCTAAATGCCCATGGCAGGCCAAGCTTGTCGATCATTGCCTGTGTAGAAAGTGACCAGATCAGGCCACCACAACCCGAACCTGCTGCAGCTATAGCATTGGCGATACTGCGTCTAGTAGTGAACCATTGCGGTGGAACACCAACACTACCGACGAAGAGAAAGCCCATACCCCAACCGAAGTAGAGGCCTTGAGCAAGAATGAGTTGCCAGTTTTGGTAGGCAAAACTGACGCCAATAAGAGCAAGAGTCTCGAAGAAGATACCGAGGTGAAGGCAGATCCTGGTACCAAATCTGGCGGAAACTTTAGTAGCGGCAGGTGCGACGAACATAGCCATGGAGATGGAGAGGCCGCCAACAAAGGCATAGGCTAGTGACGAGGTATGCGGATAGTAGTTGTGAGAAAGGTAGTATGCTAGGAATACTCCATAGGTCGAGTTGATGCCCCATGTGCAACCGTTGATCCAGAAACAGCAGGCCACACATACCCAGCCATAACCACCGTTGGGTGGTACGTCTTCATCTTTGGATGGGATTGGTGATTGCTCAAGATCGTCATGGTCACTTGGACTTTGTGGTGGGATTACCGTGGGTACAATGTCTGAACCATGGCCAGGCAAGATTTTAGTGTGCTCCTTGTCTGGCATAACTTCCAGAACAGTGAATCTGGAGGGCTGGCAAGTCGCTGGTCAAGGAGCAACTAGTGATCCGTGGCAGAGCACCAGCGCTCGTTGAGGTGCCGTGTACCAATCCTCTTAATAAGAGCTGAGCTATACGACAGATCGAGTCCTCTCGACAGTCATTAGAGGTCTGGTTGATGCCGCGCAATGATCGAATCAGGAGACCTGATTGGGAGGTAAGTGGCGATGAAGCTGGAACAATCTTCGGTAGACTACTGTACTACTTTCGTATCAATCGTACTTGAGTGTAGGGTAGCGGTAGCGTTGCTCAACACGAAGTAATGCAGTAGAGGAAGCAAAGTATGGTTGGATGAAAACGAATCTAGTGTACCGTTACTAACGTTGAACGTTCACGCGATGCGAAAGGATGAACGCGAAAACATGATCGGATAAGGTTCATTGTACTCGTATGGAGTATCGAGTGAAGATTCTTACAAGGCAGGGATGACGCTGATGGCAACGGACATGTCCTTCAACGACCATCATTTCTAGCTTTGAAGATCCATCTGTGAAGGACAGGACGCATTTAGCTCTGTTCAGCTTGGTGTTGACATGACCGGAAAGAAAGGCGGCAGAACGGCTGATCATTTGCAAATGGAATAGGAAAAGGCTTGGAGAGTACGGAGTAAAGAAATGCAAAATGAAGACGCCGAAGATCCGTGCTCGCCGGATTAGTCATCGGCCTATTGGACTTGAAGGCTCCACCACTGGCACTGGCAGATGGACGTTCTCACAGCGGGCAGCATTCTCGCATCTTATTCAGCGTGATGCAGCTGCTGAGGAACTGAAGCACATGTCCCCATGTACTCCCTGGGAGATTCAAGCAAGCGAACGAAGGCTCGACATAAGAGACATTTGAGATGTTGTTGAAACAGGCAAACAGCCACTCCACCTTCCGCGGTGCAGGTCACCGTGGTGGTGGTGGTGGTGGTGGTTGTCCTGCGCAACCCACCTGACGATGCCTACCAAACAAAAGATCCGCCTTGTCGACGAAACGTTGAATACACCAACCACACAGTCTATGCTGCAATATCTTCTACATACCACTATCTATGTCTCTTGTATGAATATGTGCATGTTTCTGGTCTTCCAATGCCGCTTATCCATGTATCGACAGTTTAAACAGGAAGTATCGCATATCCTCTAGCCATCCCATTCCGTAGCACCACATCTTGACGAGCCATAATCAGCCCAAAATGCTGCAAATGAAAAGCAATCTTGGTTCAAGAAAGGTCTCACCGCCCCAGCCGACATGCATGACTCGTGATCAGCAAGGTACAGATTTCCTCATCTATCCAAGTCTAGAATCAATTTCCTCACAGCCTATTGCAGCTTCCTATCTGGCCAATCTACGAAACAACAGACCAACTCGGCCGACTGGATCAAGACCACTACCTACGAAAACGTTTCTGCCCGCACAAGATGAAAACCTCCCACCGCGAGCTGGTTCAGCTTCATCCTTACAATCCCCCACCGACAAGCTTTCCGAGCGAAGTACGTTTGCGGGACAACAGGACTTGGCTCATCGACTATCTATGCCAATATCCAACTCATACTCGTCCTTGGGCAGTCAAAAAGGACGACCACTAGTACCCTCACCAAACAATGCTACACGAAAGAATTCTCCTCCAACAGCAACGATTGTCAGATCACACACCGAGCCGGACACCCGCATCAGAACTCGAGAGGAGGTACATACATTAAGAGAGACAGTAGAAAATGTGGATCAGGAAGATGAGGAAGAACGAATACACAACGCTGCGAAAGATGAAGCTGCTGACTTGGTCTGGCGCCATCGGAACCCACAACTCGCTGAAGCCGAGAAGACTGCCGCATATCGGAATCCTGATTTAGTGAAAGACAAATATGGTGAGCTTAGTCGTGCTGGAGACGGTGTTGAACATGCGGAACCAACATCCACGTCGGATGCTAGAACTGCATCTGTTGAGTCAGCTGCTTCGCGGGACAGAAAGAGACATCAGTTGCCATGGTTGAGGAAACGACCGAAACCAGAACCAGAAGACCGGCAATCGAAGGCCGAGTCGTCGAAAGAGAGAGAAACCCATACACCGAAAGAGCCCCGGAGGGCAAGTGGAAAACGTCATGTAAGTACCGGCTCTACCAAGGGCATATTTCGGAATCCGGAGGACGAAATCTATGAAGAAGTGGAAGCAAAGGACACCGATACACCTCCTGTGCCGCAGCAAGTCCTACCGTTGAGACCACATGAAGGTAATCCTTGCTTGCAAGGTTCGAGACCACTACCAGAGAAGCCGCACAGCACGCCGCTGCCTGACAAGAAGAAAGTTAACCCTTTCGAGATCTGGAAGAATCCTCCTAGTCAATCCAGGAATGCTGAATATACTGCAAGCCGAGCCTTGCCACAGGTTCCAGCCGATATGGAAGATGTGGAAGACACTGACAGTCCGAAAACTCGTGCACTAGAGATACGAAGTGAAGACATACGTGCTGCTACAAGCATGAGGAAGAGTGATCGAAGCCCCAAACTGCCGACTCCCACAGCCGTCAGCGATCGACTTGGACGACCAATTGTGAGCTTTGATCCGAAATGGAGACCTGGTACTGAATCGCCACGAAACAGCCAGGACATTGAGAGACCGCAATTAAGAACAGATGGTGCTGTATCTTATCCACCAATATCATTACCTCCAGCTCCCGAGATTACCATTATGGAGGTTCCAACCATCAATGTCACCAATGAAGACATGGACAATAACAAACCGACTCGACCATTGCCACAGATAAACCTACCTGACAGCGAATCTTCAAGTTCTACCAACCTTCCCGTACATACACTAGAGCAAACATCACAGCGGCCGTTACCTCAGATAAATCTGCCAAATGACCCGTCATGCTGGTCTTCTGCCCCGACGATCAGCATTCAAGACGAGCAACCCGAAAGCAGATCATCCTTCTCGAACCGTGCAAAGATGGATGCAGTTCCGGCAAGGCCGTTGCCATCTATTTCACAACAACCACCTTCGAAACGAGTATCGGCACAACCCACACAGTCGGAACTTGCTGCGCGTGTGCCTTGGCTAAGCCGAACTCCGACTACTACCTCAACACCAAGCGTCACATGTGCGGCGTGTTCTCTTCCGATCTCTGGCCGGATTGTTACTGCATCGGGCGCCTCTAAGCAATCTCAAAAAGCTCGATTTCATCCTGAGTGCTTCACATGCCACTACTGCTCAACTGCTCTCGAATGCGTTTCCTTCTATCCCGAACCCGAGATTGCGCGCTTGGAACGATTACAAGCTGGTATGCCTCACCTGGACCCTGAAGATCCTCAAGTTCTTGCCTTGGCCCAGAGCAATGAAGATCTCCACTTCTTCTGTCATCTCGATTACCATGAGCTGTTCTCGCCTCGTTGCTACAGTTGCAAAACGCCAGTAGAAGGCTCTGTGGTTCTTGCTTTAGGACGGCACTACCACCCAGATCACTTTTTCTGTGCAGAATGTGGCGATCCATTTTCACAGGAATCACCATTCGTAGAGCATAACAACTACCCATACTGTGTTCGATGCCATACAAAGCGAACATCAGCAAGATGTCGTGCCTGCAAAGAACAAATACTGACCGACATGACTATTGAAGCACTTGGTGGTAAATGGCATGATGAGTGTTTTGTATGTTGTGACTGTGGTGGAGACTTTGGTGAAGAAGGTCGTTTCTTTGTGCGGGAAATAGAACTGGAGTTGACGGACAAAGAGAGAAGAAAAGGCTACGGACCGAAGATCGAGGAACGGGCAGCATGTCAAGCTTGCGAAGAGAAGAGGGTGAAGAACGTCAACTTGTTCCTGTAGGAAAAACAACTATAACTAGCTGTCAATGCGACTGATCAACTGCACGTCTGAGGTCTAAACTTGACCAGCATGTTAATGTTATAATCGATGAACCAGGTGCCCACGAGTCCAGATCTTTGAGTGAATACTTGACGCCTTTCATGTGTATGGTAGCTTGTTTCCTCTCCTCTTACACTGCAACTCGTGATTTATTTCCTGAAGATTTGCTTGAGGTTGATCGCATCAATTGATCTTTGCAGTGGGTGTGCTATTAGCTTTTCAGCGTTGTGGTCCGTCGTGGTCCTTTGACTGCCGTGAGTGAAAGCACTTTTTGCCTCTTTGCGCAAATGTAGTACGGCGGACTGCATAAACAAACCTACAAGCTTGGCACCAGATGATCGAATTGAGAAATTTTCCCCGTTGCAGATTCAAGAGTCACTGGTGAGCAGCAGCAAAGACAGCACCAATTCTATGGCATCGTTTTCATGCAAACGTACACTCTTTTCGCTTTCAATCGCTAAACAGAGAGTATTTCCTCTCATCTTGACGGCCAACACAATATCAATCCGATCTTCTCGCAAATCGACGAACGTGCAAGCTTGGCACCGACCACTAACAATATCTGTATCTAAGCCCACCTCCAGATCCTCTCCCAAGCCCAAAGCAAAGATGCCTCTTCCAGATGGAAACGACCATATTCTCACTCTATCATGCCCTGACAAGTCCGGCATAGTCCATGCTGTAACCGGTCTTTTAGCCCAGAACAACCTCAACATCTTGGATTTGCAACAATTCTCCGATCCATCCTCTCAAAAGTTCTTCATGCGAGTCCACTTTGGTCCAGCAGATTCGACCTCGCAGCTTACAGATGCTTTCACCAAATTGAACCAGGACTTGAAATGCGAGCAATTCAATCTACGGCCTGTCTCTCAGAAACCGCGCGTACTGATCATGGTCAGCAAGATCGGCCACTGCCTGAATGATCTTCTCTTTCGCGTCAAGACGGGGCAGCTTCACGTTGAAGTTCCTGTCATTGTTTCCAACCACCCGGACTTCAAGGACCTATCTGCTAGCTACGGAATACCTTTCCATCATCTCCCTGTCACGAAAGACACCAAAGAGCAACAAGAGAATGCCATTCTCGACCTGATCCGTGACAACAAATGCGACCTTATCGTCCTGGCACGATATATGCAAGTACTCTCACCTAAGCTCTGCTCAGAGATGTCCGGCAAAATCATCAACATTCACCACTCATTTCTTCCATCATTCAAAGGTGCAAAGCCATACCATCAAGCATACGATCGTGGTGTAAAAATCATTGGAGCCACGGCTCACTTTGTGACGGCAGATCTGGATGAAGGTCCTATCATTGAGCAGAGAGTCGCACGAGTGGATCATAGTATGAATCCGAAAGAGCTGGTAGATGAGGGAAGTAATGTTGAAAGTCAGGTATTGGCAGCAGCAGTGAAATGGTGGAGTGAGGACCGAGTGTTGTTGAATGAAGCCAAAACCGTTGTCTTCAATTAGATCAGCACTTGGTAATTGATGTGTGTCCCCGCTCGACCCCATCATATTCCTTCGATACCCACATCTCGTCTTTTGCTATAGCATCATCGTCATCCAACTCGACCCGAACCTCCCCTTCCAGAATCTGCGGCGCCAGAAGACCACCAACGATGTATAAACCGACCGCCAAACACTCCATAGCAAAACAAAGGACAGCTCGCATCGCAATCGCCACCGTCTTCGATGACTGAAACCGAAAAGCGTCTGAGTTAAAATCAATGGCCGCACACAGCGAGTATACCAACCGGACAAACAGTAGAGGCACACTCATCACCGCCAAAACCAACAACTTTCGGTCCTCAGCCATAACACCACTCGACCGCGACGCAGTAAAAGTCAACATCCCACCACTAACCACAAACTGCACAAACACAAAAACAGCCGCAACACGCAAATACGCCTCACCCTCGCGCTTCACCCCATCAGCCCCATCATACACCCTCACGCCCCCAACAGTGCCCAAAACCAACGCAACCAAACACAAAACATTAAACCCCCCTCCTCTTCTCCGCCGATAAACCTCCTCGTCGTGGTCCACAACCCATCTGAACACGATTCACAATCCCCGAAAACACGACAACCAACAGCACAGCTCCAATCTCATCCATAACGAATGCAACTTGAGTCTGAATGCCTGATCCGGTTTCCACGGCGGTATACCCCACGGCGTCGCCAATGACGCGAATGGCGCAGAGCAAAGTCAGCCATATCCAGCCTACTCTACTTCGTTGTGTTTGCCGTGCTTGCGGAGGATGAAGCGTGTTGATAGGACGGCTGGGATGGAGGAGTGGTGAGATGGCATGAATTTTGTGTAGTACTGGTCATTGAGTATCTTGCTTTAAGGTGATGAATTTAGCGTGCATTGCTTAGGTGCATAGCATATTGTAGGAGTAAGAAATAACTTTCATAAGAGTTCGAGTGCAGTGCATACAAAGAATAAAGCGTGAGCATACTGTAGGTTGGCAGGGCCTACTTAAGAGGACAACTACATGTACGGACGGGTATGTATGTATATGGCAATATAATGCACGATACACTATAAATCACTATCTAGGTATGTATATGACCAAGCTCGTCCTTCGCCTGTTTCTGGCATCCAAGACGGACATTGTACACGCACCACATATACATACATATACACAGATATATACACCCAAGTATACCATATTCAGTATATAGAACAACCCTACGTACCTGATCATTAATCCTCCATTCCCTTACCACGCTAACCCTGTCAAAGTCAACGAATACGTAGGTATTTGCCTGTATCATCAGAACACATAGTTCTCTGTACCTTGAAGTGAACGGAAGTTGGTTTAAATCTATTTTCGCACGCAGCCGACATGAGAGCGGTTGTCTTGAATCCTCGCATACAGTACTTCGTGTGGGACTCGCGGGAACCTACTGTAGACTTTTTGGGGGTCGTCGTTCGCGAGGCGTGGATCATGTTAACAACCCTAGGTACCTAGGTAGGTATTCTTTTAACCGTGTACGGAGACAACACCTCCGTACATTATTGTGTAATTCGCTGTAGGTACTGTAAGTAGCATGAGAATGAGGAGAGCGTGGTTGGTTGTTTGGTTGGTGGGATATGTGGATATCCCGTGGATGTGCAAGTAAGGTCTGTAAACGTAAGTGTGAAATGTGAAATGGGTTTGACTTATCCAGACCATGGCTTTCTTCGGAGGCACCAGGCTCTGTAGAAGCTAGCACTGTGGCCCCAAACTCTGGCACTGGTGGAGCGGATATAGAAAAAGCAGGATCACTGTTAGGTGCGGAGGAGGTTGCAAGGCTATCGCTCGAAGCAGGGTCATTGACCGCTCTGGATTTGGCAGCCTCGAAGGCGGCTATCCAAGCAGCAAGATCAGCTTGTGTGTCAGCCTGCAAGAGAACAGTATTTTTGTTTGTTTTGAGTTCAAAGCAGAACCGACGTTCCTCCTGTGGAGCAGGTCGGACAGCACAAAGTAGTACTCCTAAGCGCTCGCTTTCCTCGACACCACCCACTCTGGTGTCATGTATAAGCCAGCCGAATACACCATTACGTACAAATGCCCATCGTTTGACCCAAACTGCACGAACAGGTTTACCAGTGTACGTCCGCAGGAAGAGCCAACCTGATCTTTCACCTTGCTTAAAGGTGCCTTTCCCGGGTGACCTGGTGAGTACAGCACTGGTGTTACTAGTGGTATGCGCATGCCCACCCAAAGACGGCATAGTGGAAGCACTGTAATCATCAAGTTCCCTGGACGGACGTGAGCTAAGTTCAGCTTCATCCTCGAGTTGCCTTCGTGCGCTGGCTAATTCTCTCTGGAAACTGTGTTCGCAATTCTCCATTTCTTTGACCCATCCTCTCACTCTGTCCATCTCTGTAGCATTCTTCTGAAATACTGCAGATGTGCTCTCTCTAGCTTGATACATGTCTTTCCACTGATCACAGAATAGCCGAATCAACATTTTATCCAGCTTGAATCTGAATTGCGGATCGGTCTGGAATAGATCCATAGCAGCGCGGAGATAGTTCTTGCGAGCCTCATGGAGCTGGAAAGCATCCTCTCGAAGTGATGACGGCTCTTTGGACTTGCCGAGAGCCATGAATTTCGCGTGCAAAGAGTCGTAGTGCTTTTGGTGTGTATCGCGTTGCTCAAACTTCGTCACCTCTGACTGA